>PPYE01597988.1_pt1 | contig 10564 bp, 3 predicted proteins | sample 1559881 | NCBI WGS metagenome assembly PPYE01 (sample SAMN08240022, study PRJNA423297) | Human gut metagenome, whole genome shotgun sequencing project.
ATTCTGCCGGGACAGGCCCAGCAGGCGGGCTGCCTGGGAGATGGAGCCGGCCTGCTGCATAGCCCGGCTGAGCAGCTCCCGCTCGTAGGAGTCCAGCGCCCGGGTGAGGGAAAAGCTCTCCTCCAGGCGCAGGGCCTCCGGCAGCTCCGGCGGCCGGTTCAGGCCGCCCAGCCGCCCGGCCAGGATCTCCTCCATGTCCTCCACGGTGAGGCGCTCCCCCCGGGCGACAGCCACCGCCCCCTCGATGGCGTTTTTCAGCTCCCGTACATTGCCCGGCCACGCATAGCCCCGGAGCAGCCGGAGGGCCCGCTCGCTCAGCCCCCGCACCCTCCGGTGCAGCTTCCGGTTATAGTGCTCGATAAAGTAGTCCGCAAGCGGGCCGATGTCGCACAGCCGCTCCCGCAGGGGCGGGAGAGTCAGGCGAATCACCCCCAGGCGGTAGTACAGATCCTCCCGCAGGCGCCCCTCCCGGATGAGCTTCTGAGGCTTCTCGTTTACCGCCGCCACGATCCGCACGTCGAAGGGGATGTCCCGGCTGCCCCCCAGACGGCGCACTTTCTTCTCCTCCAGCACCTTGAGCAGCTTGGCCTGGAGGGCCGGGTCCATGGAGTTGATCTCGTCCAGGAACAGGGTGCCGCCGTCCGCCTCCTCCAGCAGCCCCTTGCGGGTGAGGGCGCCGGTGTAGCTTCCCTTTTCCGTGCCAAAAAACAGGCTCTCCAGCAGGGTGGCCGGGATGGCCGCACAGTTTTGAGAGACAAAAGGTCCCGCCCGGCCGCCCTCGCTGTGGAGCGACTCGGCCACCAGCTCCTTGCCCGTTCCCGTCTCACCATAGATGAGCACCGACGAGTCCAGCCCGGCCACGTCCCGGATGCGGCTCTTGAGGGCCAACATGGCCGGGTCTTCCGTGAGCATCCGGTCCAGGGTGGACAGGCCGCCGCCCTCCCCGCCACGGATCACCCGCTGGTCAATGGTGTGGTACTTGGACGAGTCCACCACGCACTCCACCCGGCCGTCCACCACGATGGGGATGGTGGTGGACTCCAGCAGCACCCGCTCCCCCCGGTGGTTGTTGATGTCCTGGAGAACGTTGTAGCTGGCCCGGCCCGTCCGCAGGGCGGTAAGGATGGTGCTGCTCTCCCCGTCCAGCTCCGGATAGAGCTCCAGAATGTGCCGCCCCACCGTGTCCTGGGAGCACCAGTAGCTGTTCAGCGGAATCCGGTGGTATTCGATGATCCCCTCCCGGTTGACCACCAGAATTCCGTCCGTATCCTCGCAGAGGCGGAGTACCTCGCCAATCTGATCCAGAAACCGCTCCAGCATGCCTGCTCTCCCCTTCTGTTCATGAGAATATAAAAAAATCTGGATTTCTCCAGATTCGACGGATAAAACAATTGACTTTTGTTCCCTTTTCATGGTATACTGAAATGCTCTTATCTTCCAATCCAGTTTTCCCGATTTTTTCCCAGCTTGGATACAGTTTAGCATGCGGGGCGGGAAAGCGCAAGAGGATTTGTTTCTTTTTTGTCCACACAGCCGAGCGTGTACTTCCTTCTTCCCCGCCGCGCTTTGTCGGGTTTGACGGAAGACAGCCGATGGAAACCGGAGAGCGCTGCCGCCCAACGCTCCCCAAACAAAGAAAACGAGGTGTTTTTTCTACGATGGTCAAGGACGTCTACTACGGCAAGACCCTCCGCAAGAGCTTTGCCCGCCATGAAGAAATCCTGGACATGCCCAACCTCCTGGAGGTGCAGAAGAACTCCTATCAGTGGTTCCTGGACACGGGACTGCGGGAGGTCTTCAAGGATGTGGCCTCGATCACCGACTACGCGGGCAACCTGGAGCTCTCCTTCATCGACTACTCCATGGATGAGCCCCCCAAGTACAGCGTGGAGGAGTGCAAGGCCCGGGACGCCACGTACGCCGCGCCCATCAAGGTGCGGGTGCGCCTGCGCAACAAGGAGACCGAGGAGATCAAGGAGCAGGAGATCTTCATGGGCGACTTCCCCCTGATGACCAAGGCCGGCACCTTCGTCATCAACGGCGCCGAGCGCGTCATCGTCTCCCAGATCGTCCGCTCCCCCGGCATCTATTACTCCCACACCGAGGACAAGGCCGGCGGCATCACCTACGCCACCACCGTCATCCCCTACCGGGGCGCCTGGCTGGAGTATGAGACCGACCTGAACGACGCCTTCTACGTGCGCATCGACAAGAACCGCAAGCTGCCCATCACCTGCCTGATCCGTGCGGTGGGCCCCAAGACCGACCCCGAGATCCTCGAGCTGTTCGGTGAGGATCCCCGCATCGTTGCCACCCTGGAGAAGGACGCCTGCAAAACCTATGAGGACGCGCTGCTGGAGATCTACCGCAAGCTGCGCCCCGGCGAGCCCCCCACGGTGGACTCCGCCGAGAGCCTGCTCAACGCCCTGTTCTTCGACCCCCGGCGCTACGACCTGTCCGCCGTGGGCCGCTACAAGTTCAACAAGAAGCTGTCGATCTGGACCCGCCTGGTGAATCAGACCCTGGCCGCCCCCGTGGCCGACCCCATGACCGGCGAGATCATCGCCGAGCCCGGCGAGGTGCTCACCCGTGAGCGGGCCCACGAGCTGGACGACAAGGGCGTCAACGAGGTTGTACTGGAGCTCGACGGCGTGCAGATCAAAGTATTCTCCAATCACATGGTGGATATGTCCAAGTTCGTGGACTTTGATCCGGAGGAGTGCGGCGTCAGTGAGAAGGTACGCTTCACCGTGCTCCAGGAGCTGCTCCAGAATTACACCGGCGAGGAGCTCAAGGAGGCCGTGAAGGAGCGCATCGACGACCTCATTCCCAAGCACATCATCGTGGACGACATCATGGCGTCCATCAACTACCTCAACTGCCTGGCCCACGGGGTGGGCTCCGCCGACGACATCGACCACCTGGGCAACCGCCGCCTGCGCTGCGTGGGCGAGCTGCTCCAGAACCAGTTCCGCATCGGCTTCTCCCGCATGGAGCGGGTGATCCGGGAGCGCATGACCATCCAGGATCTGGACATCGTCACCCCCCAGAGCCTCATCAACATCCGCCCCGTCACCGCCGCCATTAAGGAGTTCTTCGGCTCCTCCCCCCTGAGCCAGTTCATGGACCAGACCAACCCCCTGGCCGAGCTGACCCACAAGCGCCGTATGTCCGCCCTGGGCCCCGGCGGCCTGTCCCGTGACCGCGCCTCCTTCGACGTGCGCGACGTCCACTACTCCCACTACGGCCGCCTCTGCCCCATCGAGACTCCCGAAGGTCCCAACATCGGCCTGATCTCCTATCTGGCCTCCTATGCCCGCATCAACCGCTACGGCTTCATCGAGGCCCCCTACCGCAAGGTGGATAAAGCCACCGGCCACGTCACCGACCAGGTGGACTATATGACCGCCGACGTGGAGGACCAGTACACCATCGCCCAGGCCACCGAGCCGCTGGACGAGAACGGCTGCCTGGTGCACGACCGTATCACCTGCCGCCACCGCAACGAGATCATCGACGTGGACCGGGATCAGGTGGACTATATGGACATCTCCCCCAAGATGATGTTCTCCATCGCCACCGCCCAGATCCCCTTCCTGGAGAACGACGACGCCAACCGCGCCCTGATGGGCGCCAACATGCAGCGTCAGGCCGTGCCCCTGCTGACCACCCAGGCTCCCATCGTGGCCACCGGCCAGGAGCACAAGAACTGCATCGACTCCGAGGTGGCCATCCTGGCTGAGGACGACGGCGTGGTCACCAAGGTGGCCGCCGACTCCGTCTCCGTCCGCTACGACGACGGCCGCGTGGAGGACTACCGGCTCACCAAGTACCTGCGCTCCAACCACGGCACCTGCATCAACCAGCGCCCCATCGTGGACGCCGGCCAGCGGGTGGAGAAGGGCGAGGTCATCGTGGACGGCCCCTCCACCAACAACGGCGAGATCGCCCTGGGCAAGAACATCCTCATGGGCTTCATGACCTGGGAAGGCTACAACTACGAGGACGCCATCCTGCTCAACGAGCGCATGGTGAAGGAGGACGTGTTCACCTCCATCCACATCGAGGAGTACGAGACCGAGAGCCGCGACACCAAGCTGGGCCCCGAGGAGATCACCCGTGACATCCCCAACGTGGGCGAGGACGCCCTGAAGGATCTGGATGAGCGGGGCATCATCCGCGTGGGCGCCGAGGTGCGCGCCGGCGACATTCTGGTGGGCAAGGTCACCCCCAAGGGCGAGACCGACCTCACCGCTGAGGAGCGGCTGCTCCGCGCCATCTTCGGAGAGAAGGCCCGCGAGGTGCGCGACACCTCCCTGAAGGTGCCCCACGGCGAGAGCGGCATCATCGTGGACGTGAAGGTGTTCACCCGCGAGGCGGGCGACGAGCTCTCCCCCGGCGTGAACATGGTGGTGCGTGTCTACATCGCCCAGAAGCGCAAGATCTCCGTGGGCGACAAGATGGCCGGCCGCCACGGCAACAAGGGCGTCGTGTCCCGCATCCTGCCCCAGGAGGATATGCCCTTCCTGCCCGACGGCACCCCCCTGGACATCGTGCTGAACCCCCTTGGCGTGCCCTCCCGTATGAACATCGGCCAGGTGCTGGAGGTCCACCTGGGCTACGCGGCCAAGACCCTGGGCTGGAAGGTGGCCACCCCCGTCTTCAACGGCGCCGACGAGAAGGACATCGCCGAGACCCTGAAGATGGCCGGCCTGCGCCCCGACGGCAAGAGCTGGCTGTACGACGGCCGCACCGGCGAGCGGTTTGACAACCCCGTCACCGTGGGCTACGTCTACTTCCTCAAGCTCCACCACCTGGTGGACGACAAGATCCACGCCCGCTCCACCGGCCCCTACTCCCTGGTCACCCAGCAGCCCCTGGGCGGCAAGGCCCAGTTTGGCGGCCAGCGCTTCGGCGAGATGGAGGTGTGGGCCCTGGAGGCCTACGGCGCGGCCTACACCCTGCAGGAGATCCTCACCGTCAAGTCCGACGATGTCACCGGTCGCGTGCGCACCTACGAGTCCATCGTCAAGGGCCACAACGTGCCCAAGCCCGGCGTGCCCGAGTCCTTCAAGGTCCTGGTCAAGGAGCTGCAGTCCCTGTGCCTGGACATCAAGGTGCTGGACGACCAGGGCGCGGAGATCGAGCTGAAGGACGACGACGAGGACAACTACCAGCCCGGCAAGTTCCGCGACGAGGACGACGACTACTACGGCTACGACGCCGGCGGGGAGTCCGACTTCGCCGCCGCGGGCTACACCCTCAAGGAGGGCAGCGACGACGACGACCTGGCCGCCGCGGACGCAGAGGAGCTGGACGACAGCGACGACTTCTCGGATGACTATTCCGATGAGGATATGGACTAATTAAGGGAGGACGAGCAAAGATATGAGTTACGCTGAATTCGACGCCATCCAGATCGGCATCGCCTCCCCGGAACAGATCCGCGAGTGGTCCTACGGCGAGGTCAAGAAGCCGGAGACCATCAACTACCGCACCCTCAAGCCGGAGCGGGACGGTCTGTTCTGCGAGCGGATCTTTGGCCCCACCAAGGACTGGGAGTGCCACTGCGGCAAGTACAAAAAGATCCGCTACAAGGGCAAGATCTGCGACCGCTGCGGCGTGGAGGTCACCCGTGCCAAGGTGCGCCGTGAGCGCATGGGCCACATCGAGCTGGCCGCCCCGGTGAGCCACATCTGGTATTTCAAGGGCATCCCCTCCCGCATGGGCCTGCTGTTGGACATCAGCCCCCGTATTCTGGAGAAGGTGCTCTACTTCGCCAGCTATATTGTCACTGACCCCGGCTTCTCCCCCCTGGCCAAGAACCAGATCCTCTCCGAGAAGGAGTACCGCGACATGCGGGAGAAGTACGAGGACGACTTCGAGGCCGGCATGGGCGCCGAGGCCGTGAAGAAGCTGCTCCAGGACATTGATCTGGAGGAGCTGTCCAACCAGCTCCGCGCCGAGCTGAAGGACGCCTCCGGCCAGAAGAAGGCCCGCATTGTCAAGCGCCTGGAGGTGGTGGACGCCTTCCGCATCTCCGGCAACAAGCCCGAGTGGATGATCATCGACGTGCTGCCGGTGATCCCCCCCGAGCTGCGCCCCATGGTGCAGCTGGACGGCGGCCGCTTCGCCACCTCCGATCTGAACGACCTGTACCGCCGGGTGATCAACCGCAACAACCGCCTGAAGCGTTTGATCCAGCTCAACGCCCCCGACATCATCGTGCGCAACGAGAAGCGGATGCTCCAGGAGGCGGTGGACGCCCTCATCGACAATGGCCGCCGGGGCCGCGCCGTCACCGGCGCCAACAACCGCGCCCTCAAGAGCCTGTCCGACATGCTCAAGGGCAAGCAGGGCCGCTTCCGCCAGAACCTGCTGGGCAAGCGCGTGGACTACTCCGGCCGTTCCGTCATCGTGGTCGGCCCCGAGCTGAAGATCTACCAGTGCGGCCTGCCCAAGGAGATGGCCATCGAGCTCTTCCGCCCCTTCGTGATGAAAAAGCTGGTGGAGGACGGCCTGGCCAACAACATTAAGTCCGCCAAGAAGATGGTGGACAAGGGCAAGGCCGAGGTGTGGGACGCCCTGGAGTTTGTCATCAAGGACCACCCCGTCATGCTCAACCGCGCCCCCACCCTGCACCGCCTGGGCATTCAGGCCTTCGAGCCCGTGCTCGTGGAGGGCCGCGCCATCAAGCTGCACCCCCTGGTGTGTACCGCCTTCAACGCCGACTTCGACGGCGACCAGATGGCTGTCCACGTGCCCCTGTCCGCCGAGGCCCAGACCGAGGCCCGGGTGCTCATGCTCTCGGCCAACAACCTGCTGCGGCCCCAGGACGGCGGCCCCGTCACCGTGCCCACCCAGGACATGGTGCTCGGCTCCTACTACCTGACCTATGAGAAGTATCCCGAGCACACCGCCGAGGAGACCTACGACGACGTGGCGGCGGTGAAGGCCGCCCTGGCCGCGGGCGCCATCACCCCCGACTCCTATGTCTGGGTGAAGAACCCCGGCTCCCTGGATGATATTCCCACCTATGCCGGCATCTGCGCCGAGACCGAGGACGGCGCGCTGCCCCGCGAGGTGCTCCACGTCTTCTCCAACGACATCGAGGCCCGCCTGGCCTACGACGAGGGCGAGCTGGAGCTCCACGTGCCCATCCTGGTCCGCCGGGAGGCGGAGGTGGACGGCGTTGTCCGCCACAAGCTGGTGCGCACCACCGTGGGACGCCTGCTCTTCAACGAGGGCATCCCCCAGGATCTGGGCTTCGTGGACCGCAGCGACCCCGAGCAGATGTTCGACCCCGAGGTCAACTTCATCGTGGGCAAGAAGCAGCTTGGCAAGATCATCGACAAGTGCATCGTCAAGCACGGCTTCACCGTGTCTGCCCATGTGCTGGACACCATCAAGAACCGGGGCTACAAGTTCTCCACCCGCGGCTCCCTCACCGTCTCCATCTACGACATGACCATCCCCGAGAGAAAGTACGGCCTGATCGCCGATACCGAGAAGGAGATCGTCAAGATCGAGCGGCAGTACAAGCGCGGCTTCCTCACCAATGAGGAGCGTTACCGCCTGGTGGTCGAGGCCTGGGAAAAGACCACCAAGGACGTGACCGACGCCCTGATGGCCGGCCTGGACCGCTACAACCCCATCTGGATGATGGCGGACTCCGGCGCCCGTGGTTCCTCCGCCCAGATCCGCCAGCTGGCCGGCATGCGCGGCCTGATGGCCGATACCTCCGGCCGCACCATCGAGATCCCCATCAAGTCCAACTTCCGTGAGGGTCTGTCCGTGCTGGAGTACTTCATCTCCTCCAGAGGCGCCCGAAAGGGCATGGCCGATACGGCTCTGCGTACCGCCGACTCGGGTTACCTGACCCGCCGTCTGGTGGACGTGTCCCAGGAGGTCATCATCCGCGAGCACGACTGCGGCACCGACGACGGCATCACCGTCAGCGAGATCGTGGAGAACGGCCAGGTCATTGAGACCTTCGGCGAGCGGCTCAAGGGCCGTTATCCGGTGGAGGATATCTGCGATCCCCAGACCGGCGAGGTGCTCATCGACCACCACACCATGATGACCGCCGACCACGCCAAGCTGCTGGAGGACCACGGCATCCACTCCGTGAAGATCCGCAGCGTGCTCACCTGCCGCGCCCGCAGTGGCGTTTGTTCCAAGTGCTATGGCATCAACCTGGCCATTGGCGAGCCCGTGGGCGAGGGCGAGGCCGTGGGCATCATCGCCGCCCAGTCCATCGGCGAGCCGGGCACCCAGCTCACCATGCGTACCTTCCACACCGGCGGCGTCGCCGGCGGCGACATCACCCAGGGTCTTCCCCGTGTTGAGGAGCTGTTCGAGTCCCGCAAGCCCAAGAAGATGGCCCAGTTGGCCGAGATCAGCGGCCGGGTCACTCTGGAGGAGGCCAAGCGCAACGCCATCTGCAACGTCACCATCACCGCCAACGACGGCGAGGTGGTCTCCTACGCCCTGCCCTACGCGGGCCTGCGGGTGAAGGACGGCGACACCGTGGAGAAGGGCTTCGCCCTCACCGAGGGTGCCCTCTACCCCCAGGACGTCCTGCGGGTGCGCGGCGTCCACGCCGTGTACGACTACCTCATCCAGGAGGTTCAGAAGCCCTACCGTCAGCAGGGCGTTGACATCAACGACAAGCACATCGAGGTCATCTGCCGCCAGATGATGCGCAAGGTGCGGGTGGAGGACGCGGGCGATTCCGATCTGCTCAGCGGTTCCACCGTCGATCTCATCCGCTTTGAGGATGCCAAGGAGGCCGTGCAGAAGCGCATCGACGCCGGCGAGACCAACGACGGCCTCGAGCTCAAGCTGCCCACCTGCACCCGCCTGCTGATGGGCATCACCAAGGCCTCTCTGGCCACCGACTCCTTCCTGTCCGCCGCCTCCTTCCAGGAGACCACCAAGGTGCTCACCGAGGCCGCTATTCAGGGCAAGGTGGACCACCTGCTGGGCCTGAAGGAGAACGTCATCATCGGCAAGCTGATCCCCGCCGGCTCCGGCCTGTCCGTCTACCGCAAGTACGACAAGGTGGACGACGAGGGCACCGCCCAGAGCGGCGAGGAGGCGGTTCCCGAGGAGGAGGCCCCCGCCGAGGCGGCGGTCCTCTCCGAGTCCGCTGAAGTCTGATCCCACTGTGAAAGGCCCGGGGCACCCCATTGCCCCGGGCCTTTTTTCGACAGGAGGTGCCTATGAACGTCTTTTCCCTCTCGTGGGCCGCAGCGGGACTGGCCCTGCTGGGCCTGAGCCTGTTTCCCGCCGGCTCCCTTGCCCTGGGCGGAGCGCCCGCTCATCTGGCCGTCTTTCTGCTCCTGCTGGCCCTGGCCGCCCTGGCGCTGCGGCTGCTCCGCCGGGAGGGCCTGGACCGTCCCCGGCTGCTGGACGCCCTGCTGCCCATTGGGCTGGCCTTCTTCCTCCGGGCCCTGCTGCTGGACTACCAGTCCGCCGATTACCAGATGTTCCTCTCCCAATGGGCCGCGGCCTTCCGGGATGGGGGCGGCTTCGCGGCCGTGAAGCTGCCGATCGGCAACTATAACGCGCCCTACCTCTATTTTCTTGCCGCCATCTCCTATCTGCCCATACCCGACCTGTACCTCATCAAGCTCTTCTCCATTCTGTTTGACGTGGTGCTGGCCTGGGGCGGCTTCCGGCTGGTGCGGCATTTCGCGCCGGAGGCCTGCGCACTGGAGGGAAGAAACCGAAGCTCTTTGCTCCTGCTGGGGATCGCCTTCTCCTTTAAACTACAGACCGTCTTTGTGCTCCCCCTGTGGGGCGGGCTGTGGCTGCTCCGGCGGGTGCGCTTCCGGGAGCTGTTGTGGTTTCCGGCGGCCTATGCCGCCACCTGTGTGCCCGCGCTGCTGCTGGGCAAGCCCCTGGGGGACATCCTGGGGGTCTATTTTGGGCAGGCCGCCGAGTACTCCGGCTATCTGAACCTGAACGCCCCCAATATGTACGCCCTGATTCCCCACGGCGCGGAGGTGAACACTGCCCTCGCCGCCCGCCTGGGCATCCTGGCCGCCTTCGCCCTCGCTGCGGCCGTGCTGGCCGCCCTGCTGGTTTTTCGCCGCCAGGCGGACGACCGGGCTCTTCTGGCCGCCGCGGTTGTCCTGGCCATCGGCGTACCCTTCCTGCTGCCCCACATGCATGAGCGCTACTTCTTCCTGGCTGACGTGCTGGCTCTGGCCTGGGCCTGCGCGTTCCCCCGCTCCGCCCCCTGCGCCCTGCTGGTGGAGCTGGCCTCCCTGGGCGCCTATGTGGTGGTCCTGCGGGGGAAATTTACCCTGGCGGTCTCCCTGGATGGCCGCCTGTTCCCCATGCTGTGCGAGGCCCTGCTCATGCTGGCCGGCCTGGCCTTTGCGGTCCTCTCCCTCGCCCGCCGGCTCGCCTTCCCTCAAAAATCCAGAGAGTAACAGCCTGTCCCCTACCATCTGGCATGCCGGTACAAATTTCCTGTGAAATCAGCAGGAAAGCAGTTGACGAGCTGGAAACAATGTGTTACAATTTGGTTACAGTTTTTAAGAATAGTTACAAT
>PPYE01644263.1_pt1 | contig 10563 bp, 10 predicted proteins | sample 1559881 | NCBI WGS metagenome assembly PPYE01 (sample SAMN08240022, study PRJNA423297) | Human gut metagenome, whole genome shotgun sequencing project.
AAGCATTACAACGTGATTTACAAGAGAATGAGTAATCACTGATATACATGAATGAAGATAAAATTTTGAATCTCTTAGGTCTAGCACAACGAGCAGGCAAAGTTATTTCCGGTGATTTCATCGTAGAAAAGGCTATGAAGAGAAAGGACCCGAAATTGGTACTTCTCGCTGGTGACTGTGCAGCCAACAATGAAAAGAAATATACTCAATTAGCAGAGACACATCAGATTCCACTTCATAGTATTGCCAATAAAGAGGCGTTAGGAACGGCCATTGGTAAAGAAGTTAGGGTAGTAGTTGCCGTACTAGATGATGGATTTGCAAAGGCAATAGTAAAAGAGATTGATCGATAATAAGGGGGTATGTAGATGTCCAAAAAGCGCGTCCATGAAATCGCCAAAGAGTTCGGCGTAGAAAGTAAGCAGGTTATTTCTATTTTGCAACAACATAATGTAAATGTTACGAAAGCAGTTAATTCTGTAGATGATTCCGGTTATGAAATTGTAAAAAAACAATTGAGTAAGAAATCTGAAGCACCTAAAGTAGCACAAAAAACAGAACAAAAATCTGCTCCAACTGCAGCTCATAAACAAGAAGCTGCGCCACATAAACAACAACATCCAAATCGTTCTAACGAACAGAAAAAGGATAATCGTAAACAAGGTGGTCAAAAACAAGACGATCAATCTAAACAAAACGACCGCAAAAAAGGCAATGTACGTCACGTACAAATTTCTGAGCCTACACGTAAATCCGATGGTAACCAACATGGTGGTGACCGCGCTAACAACCGCCCTAACAATAATAATCGCAATAATGACAATCGCAATAACAATGGTCGTTCTAATGATGCGCGTAATAATGATAATCGCAATAACGACAATCGAAACAATGATAATCGCAATTCTAATAACAATGATCGTCGTAACAAGAAAAATAAAAAAGGTGGTAACAACCGTCCTCAATCCTTGTTATCTACATCTATGCAAAAGAAAAAGAATCGCGTAAAACATCGTAATGAACAGTACTTACAACAAAAAGCTGAGGCTGAACGTAAGGCTGAAGCAGCGATTGCTACGGAAATCGAATTATCCGGTCCTTTAACAGTTAAAGAACTAGCCGAAAAAATGGGCCGCGAAGTATCTGAAATCATCAAAAAGTTGATGCTTTTAGGTGTTATGGCTAGCATTAACCAAGAGGTTGACGTTGATACTGCTACAATCGTAGCAGAAGAATTTGGTGTAACTGTAACAGAAGTAGAACCTGAAGAAGATCCTACTGATATCATTGAGATTGAAGATGCACCAGAAACATTAAAACCTCGTCCTCCAGTTGTTACTATCATGGGTCACGTTGACCATGGTAAAACATCCTTGTTGGACGTAATTCGTCAAACTAATGTAACAGCTGGCGAAGCAGGTGGCATCACTCAACATATCGGTGCTTACCAAGTTCGTTATAACGACAATAAAATTACATTCCTTGATACTCCTGGCCATGAAGCGTTTACAGCTATGCGTCTTCGCGGTGCTAAATCTACAGATATCGCAGTTCTCGTTGTAGCTGCTGATGATGGCGTAATGCCTCAAACTATTGAAGCCATAAACCATGCTAAATCTGCAGATGTACCAATTATTGTTGCTATCAACAAAATGGATAAACCAGGTGCTAACCCAGACCATGTTAAACAACAATTGTCTGAACATGGCCTTTTACCAGAAGAATGGGGCGGCGATGTAATCATGGTTCCAGTTTCTGCTAAACAAAAACAAGGTATCGACGATTTGCTCGAAAATATCTTGCTCGTAGCAGAAGTTATGGAATTAAAAGCGAACCCTAACCGTAAAGCTTACGGCGTAGTTATCGAGGCTCAACTTGATAAAGGTCGTGGTGCTGTATGTACCGTATTAGTACAAAAAGGTTCCCTTCGTGTAGGTGATACTGTACTTGCTGGTACTGCTTATGGTAAAGTACGTGCCATGACAAATGAACGCGGTGAAAAGGTAAAAGTAGCTCGTCCTTCTATGCCAGTTGAAATCTTGGGCTTCTCAGAAGTTCCACAAGCTGGTGAAATCATCAATGGTATGGATGATAACGAAGCACGTGCAATCGCAGAAAAACGTATTGCTAAACAACGCGTTCAAGAATTGCAAGCTACTCACAAAGTTACATTGGATGATATCTTCAACCAAATTCAACAAGGTGAGTTAAAAGATCTTAATATCATCATTAAAGCAGACGTTCAAGGCTCTGTAGAAGCATTACGTCAATCCTTGGAAGGCATTAAAAACCCTGAAGTACGTATCGTTATCGTTCATGCTGCAGTAGGTGCTATTAATGAATCCGATATCATGTTGGCTTCTGCATCTAATGCAATCGTTATGGGCTTCAATGTACGTCCTGATGCTAATGTACGTCGCGCTGCTGAGAATGAAAAAGTTGACCTTCGTACATATCGCGTAATCTACGATGCTATTAATGACGTTGAGTCTGCGATGCGTGGTATGTTGGCTCCTCAATTTAAAGAGGTTGTCGTTGGGCGTGCCGAGGTACGTCAAGTTATTTCTACACCTAAAGCTATCGTTGCCGGTTCTTATGTAACAGAAGGTCGTATTACTAATGATTCTGAAGTACGTTTGATCCGTGATGGTATTGTTGTATTTGAAGGTAAGGTTGACTCTTTACGTCGATTCAAAGACGAAGTAAAAGAAGTTAAAACATCCTTCGAATGTGGTATCTCCTTAGAAGGTTACCGCGACATCAAGGAAGGCGACGTAATTGAAGCGTACTTGATGGAAGAAGTTGCACCTCAAATATAGGAGGTTTATATGAGTGACGTTCGTGTCAGAAAACTACAAGAATTCATCAAACAAGAGGTAAGTCAAATGTTGATGCGTGGATTGAAAGATCCTCGCATCGGCTTTACTACTATTACCGATGTTCATGTAACCGGTGATTTACGAGAGGCTACAATTTACGTTTCCTTGTTTGGTTCCGATAAGGAAAAAGAAGATACTCTTATCGCTTTAAAGCATGCAGCAGGCCATATTCGTACTGAGCTTGGCAAAGTACTTAAGTTGCGCCATATTCCTTCTATCACATTTGATAAGGATACGTCTTTAGACTATAGCATGCATATTGAATCCCTTTTGAATGAAATCAAAAAGGACGAAGAAAAAAATTAACACAAAGGATAGAGAACATGAGTAAGATTACTATCAATCAATTACATGTGGCTCTGTGTGAAGCTAATTCTATTATGCTAACCGTCCATGTTAGACCCGATGGTGATGCTATCGGGTCCATGGTGGCCTTTTACGAAGCCCTTGTAGGGCAAGGTAAAACTGTATATATGGTAGTGGATGATGTAGTTCCTGAAAAGTACTCATTCTTACGATATACGGACCACATCCATGATGTAGCGTATTTTGAAACAAATCCTGTTGATATTGATATGCTAATGGTATTGGATGCTAGCACGTATGAGCGAATTGGCAAAGTAGGTGCACTATGGAGTGCACCTATTTTTAATATAGACCACCATATTTCTAATACGGAGTTTGCGGATCATCTATATTTAAAGCCTAATTTTGCTGCTACTGGTGAAATTATTACCTATTTATGTACAAAATGGAATTGGCCTATCACTGAGTCTATGGGCACTGCATTATATATGGCTATTGCTACAGACTGTGGCTTCTTTAAGTTCAGTAATACCACAGCCAATACTTTAGAAATGGCTGCAAAATGTGTAGCAGCTGGTGCTAGACCTAATGTTATTTCTGAAACGATTGAAGCTGTGTCTGCCAGTCGTCTTGAATTAACAAAACAAGTTATGCAAACTATCGAGTTTTACAAGAATAACACCGTGGCTACAATCGAGTTGAATCGTGAAGCCATGACAATTCTTGGGGATGATACGGATGGTTTTGTAGATATTATTAGAAACGTTGATACTGTTGATATAGCTATTTTATTAAAAGCTGAAGCTGATGATAGAACGCGGGTAAGCTTGCGTTCTAAAGGAACTGACGTGAATGCTATAGCTAGCAATTTTGGCGGTGGCGGACATATTCGAGCTTCCGGTTGTACCATTAATTTACCATTACAGGAAGCAAAGCAAGCTCTTATTGAGGTGATTAAATAATGGATGGCGTTTTACCATTTTTAAAACCTCCTGGAATAACAAGCCATGATGCTGTTGCCATTTGTCGCCGCATTTTAAAAGAGAAGCGCATAGGGCATAGTGGTACTTTAGATCCTATGGCATATGGTGTATTGCCAGTATTTCTTGGTAAGGCTACGCGACTCATTGAATACACTGATGGTTTTGATAAAACCTATGTGGCAGAATGTAAATTTGGGACTTTTACAGATACTGAAGATAGTTCAGGTCAACCAGTATTGCCTGATAATGACATGGTATTGCGAGATGGTGTTCTATTAAATGAATCGTCTCAAAGTTCAGAACTTTCTGATGCTATAGTAAAACCAACTTTTGAAGAATTAGTTAATACATTGAATACGTTCTCTGGAGTTCAAAATCAGAGACCATCAAAATATTCCGCTATTAAAGTAAATGGTATTCGTGCTTATGAATATGCCCGTAAAGGTATTTCTGTAGAATTGCCATTACGGAAAATTCATATAAAAAATATTGAGCTTGTAGCGTATGGCTTTCCATATTTTACAGTTCGTGTAACATGCTCTGGAGGCACTTATATTCGTTCATTATTACGTGATATATGTGTTTCATTAGGTATACCAGGAACGATGACATCTTTGGCGCGTACTCAAGTAGGGCCCTTTGATATTGGTTCTGCAAAAATGGCTGAGGAACTGATGATTCATGGTGAAAGCCTATTGTTACCAACGGATACAGCAGTTTCACATCTTTCAAAAGTAACGGTAAATAGTGTACAATTAAAGATGATGGTTCAAGGTAAACAATTATCTATTGATAGTGAATTTTCCTATACCAAACCAGATCATTATTATAGAGCCTATGGTCCTCATGGATTCATTGGTATTATGAAACGAACAAACCACACATTAAAGGTGGAAAAAAATATTTTTATTGAAGGATAAGTATGAAGCAATTACATTCGTTTGATGAACTACGTCAAATCAAAGATACAAAAGTATATGCCCTAGGTACCTTTGATGGCATTCATCGAGGTCATCAACGAGTTATACGGAAGGCTGTTGAAGAAGCTGCATCAGTTAATGGTGTTAGCATTATCATTACCTTTGAACATCATCCGTTGACAATTCTACATCCAGAACGTGTTCCGAAGAGGGTTATTCAAGAAGAGGTTATGGATACCGTTCTTGATGATTTGAATGTAGATTATATTTTGCGATTACCTATGAATGAAGAACTACTTCAAATGAGTGCTGATGAATTTTTAGATGCTCTTTGTACGGATATGAATGTTCAAGCCATCGTAATAGGTGAGAATTTTACATTCGGTGCAAAAGGATTGGGTAATCCTACATATATGAAACAAGTATTGGCTGATAAGCATATACAAGTCCTAGTACAGCCTTTATTGCCTTGTGATGGTCTTAGTACACCTATTTCAAGTACTGAAATCAGAAAAGCGATTCGAGAAGGGCGTTTAGAAGATGCCACTCATTGGCTAGGAAGACCATTTCAATTTAAAGGGACTGTTATTAAAGGTGATCAACGAGGGCGTACATTAGGGTTTCCTACATTAAATTTATTACTTCCTAATGAAATGGCTACACCTCCAGATGGAGTGTATGCTAATCGCGTGTGTATCGATGGCATTTGGTATGATGGGGTAGGTAATATTGGGGATAATCCTACATTTAAAAATCAGTACCATAGATGCGAAGTACATCTGTTTAACTTCGACCAAGATATATATGGAAAAGTAGTCCTTGTACAATTTATTTCCTATATTAGAGGAGAAGTTAAATTTAATAACTTACAAGATCTTATTGATCAAATGAAGGTGGATGAAGAACAGGCTTTAGCTATTTTGGCTAATGCATAATAAGGGGGTTCTCATGGATATTAAAGAAGCTCGTAAACAAATAGATAGCATTGATGCTGTATTAGTCGCTGAATTTGAAAAAAGACTATCTTTAATCAAAGAAATTGGTAAATATAAAGATGAACATCATTTACCCTTAGTAGATGAAGCGCGTGATGAAAGTATTGTTGCATTGCATACTGCAAATTGCAAAGATAAAACGTTATCACCGTATGTTGAAAATTATATAAAGACTGTTGTTTCTATGAGCAATGAGTTTTTAAAAGAGCATATGCATAAGCATATTTTTCTCATCGGTATGCCAGGAGCTGGTAAGACTACAGTTGGTAAAATGTTAGCCAAGGAATTGGGCCGAGACTTTTACGACTTAGATCAAACAATTCAAGATAAGGTTGGGAAATCTGTACAAAATATTTATATTTATGATGGTAAAGATGCTTTCACCGAGTATGAATACAGTACAATTAAAGAACTAATTCATAATAAGCCATCTGTTATTGCTACTGGTGGTGGTACGGTTACCTATGACAAAACAGTAAAGTTAATGCGTAATAATGGTCTTGTTGTATTTGTTAATCGCGATGTAAATCATATCTTAGATGATTTGGATCTTGAAATTCGCCCACTTGTTAAAGAAAGCATTGAGTATATCTTTAATGTATATGAAGAACGATACCCTTTATATGAAGAAGTGGCACATATTAAAATCGGTAATGAAGGCAGCATTACCGATGCGGTACAAGAAATTATTGAAGCCCTACCTAATACGGAGAAATAATGGACGCTATACGAGGATTTGTATACCGAACTATATATGAGAATACACAACGTACGTATTGCGTGTTTGTCCTTAAGGATTATAATGAGGAATACATTACTTGTACTGGTAAATTTGAGTCTCCTAAAGAGGGGGAAGATATCGAAGTTCGCGGCCGTTATGTAGAACATGAAAAATATGGTCGACAATTTGATGCTACTAGTGTAGAGAAGTTAAAACCTGATAATATGGGTGCTGCCAAGACTTACTTATTGAACTTAGGGATTAAAGGTTTTGGTGAAAAGTCCGTAGAAAAGGTACTTGATTATTTTGGTATTCGTATATTAGAAATTTTACGAGAGGAACGTCCTGAAGAAATTAAGGATGTTCCTGGTCTTCGAAAAAATGTTAAGGATGAACTATTTAATACGTTACTTGGTGAAGGTATTTTATCCGATTTAAATCACTTTTTTGAAAGTCACCATATTTCGTCTAAATGGAGTCGAACTGTATACACTTATTACGGTGTTCAGTCTGTGGCTGTTATTGAAGATAATCCTTATACTTTGTTACGTGTAGCACCAGATATGCTCTTTGGTACGGCAGATACACTGGCGGAACATTTAGGTATTACTGGCAGTGACTCTCGCCGTTTAGAGGCTGGTTTAGAATGGATTTTACGCAGTTTAGATAATCAAGGTCATACTTGTTTGCCCGTAGATCAACTTATTGGCCGTTTAGATGATCTGTTACAAACTGATGCAGATGATATTGCTAACTTTATTGAAGGTCTTTTGGAGCAAGGTGCTTTATATAGTACTTATTATGAAGATATCTTATATATTTACCCTCCAGAAATGTACGTGTCTGAAGTAGAAAGCGTTCATTATACAAAGGATTTCTTATTAGAGGCAGATCCAATTTCTCTAGATATTCCAAGTTTTATAGAGAAATTTGAAGCAGATAATCATATTACATTTGGTGATGCTCAAAAAGAGGCTATTCAGTTATCCTTCTTTGAAAAGTTTTCTCTTATTACTGGTGGCCCTGGTACGGGCAAAACAACGATTATTAAGGCTTTAGTAAAAGGGTTCCAACTTGGTGGATTAGGTCGTATTATCTTATGTGCCCCTACGGGGCGTGCTGCAAAACGACTTACAGAGGCTACCGAGTTTGAAGCAACAACGATACATCGCTTATTAGTGCCTGTTCAGGGCAGTGATTCTTATGACTTTACTAAGAATGAAGATGATCCTTTAGATATAGATGTTATTATCATTGATGAAGCATCTATGCTCAATGTACGTTTATTCTATTCGTTAATGGCAGCTATTCCAAAGGAAGCTCATGTTATTATCGTAGGTGACGTAGATCAATTACCACCTATTGGAGCAGGCTTTGTATTAAAAGATTTGCTCGATAGTGACTGTGTGCCTTATACGCGACTTAACCAGATTTATCGACAAAGTTCTGGTAATACTATTGTAGAAAGCGCCTATGCTATTAACCGTGGTGAAATGCCAAAACTTGATAGTCTAAGTGAAGAGTTTTCCTTTATACCTGTTAAGTCTTACGATATGATGATGAAAGCTATCATAGATGTATATAAGCGAGAACAGGAGCATATTGAGGATGAATTAGATATTCAAATTATTTCTCCTATGCGACGTGGTGAAGCTGGAAGTACACTCATTTCTCAGTATGTACAACAAGCAGTTAATCCTCCAGATAGTTTAAAAGGGGAAGCACGCGTTAATGGTATTACATACCGTGTAGGGGATAAAGTTATCCAAATCCTCAATGATTATGAGTTAGAAGTCTTTAATGGTGAGATTGGAATTATATATGCCATTACACGGACAGATATTTGTATCCGATTTATCCATAAAGAGGTTCGTCTACCTATCGACGAAGCACATATGATTATGCCAGCTTATGCTATTACGGTTCATAAGAGCCAAGGTAGCGAGTATGGTGTGGTTATCATTCCATTTGTTCCACGTTATGGTGGTATGTTGCAACGTAATTTGTTGTACACTGCTGTTACACGAGCTAAACGGAAGGTTATTATCGTTGGTACAACGAGCGCTATAGAACGTGCTGTACGTACTGTAAACGGTGATGAACGATATACATTGTTTAAAGAACGACTACAAGGGAGATGTGATTCGTAATGAGTCTTTGGGATTTCCTATTTCCACCTGTATGTCCTCATTGTGGGGCCTCTGTAGCAACACAAGGGGATTGGTGTAAATCTTGTTTTACTGATCTACTGCATATTCGTCATGTACCAAACAAATTTCTACATTATGTAGAGGATGTATGTGTCTTGGCTGAATACCGTGGTGGTTTAAAGTCTATAATTTACGATGTAAAATTCAACGAAAAAAAGGAGCAGTCCAAAGGGGCTGCTCCTTTTTTAGCATCGTACAACCTTTACATGAAATATGATGAGTTTCATATTGTTAATAACAAGTGCTCTGTTATTTATGATTATATTATTCCTGTTCCGTCTAGCGAAAGGAAAAAAGCTAAGAGAGGATATAACCAAGTTGATTTATTTTTTACCAAGTGGGCTAAATCTTTACAAAATATAGATAATAAACATTTTGCTTGGTTAGACTGTTTGTACAAATTTGACACTTCTAATGATATGTGGGCGTTAACGAATAAGGAACGACATCAAAATATTGAGGAGGCCTTTGTCATTGGCGCTAACTATAAAGATATTGAATTAAAGGATAAGACAATACTTATCGTAGATGATATATATACTACAGGGGCTACAATTGAAGCCGTCGCAAAGGTCATTAGAACATATAAACCTTGTAAAATTGATGCATTAACATTAGCTAGCGGTAGTTTTTAAGTATATAAAAAGCGTTCACCTTATGGTGAACGCTTAATCATGAGACTAACCAAGAACATCGATAAATGCTTTTACTACATCTGGATCGAAAAGGGAGCCAGATGCACTAAAGAGTTCTTCTTTTGCTTTAGCTTTAGTTTTTGCCCAAAATTCAGTAGAAGGATTCACTGTTGTATCGTAATAATCTGCTACAGCGATAATTCTAGCTCCTAATGGGATATTAGCACCACGTAAATGTTTAGGATAACCAGATCCATCCCATTTTTCGTGGTGATAACGAATATAAGGTAAGATTTGTTGACAACATGGGTAGTTTTCAATCATATTGGCACCACTAGCAGCATGTTGTTTATACTTGGACATTTCTTGCTTATTAAGATATGGAGATTTTTGAATTAATGCATTAGGTACCATTAAAAGCCCTACGTCATGAAGTAAAGCTGCGTGGCGAATTTGCTCAATTTCATTTAATGGTAACCCCATCTTAGCAGCAATACTAACTGCATAGTTTGAAACTTGGATAGAATGAGTGTATAAATGATAGCTCTTCATTTGTATCATTTGTAAGAGCTGAGCACTAATGGCTTCTAAACTGTCCTTCTCCAGTTCGTACAACCCTGATGGTTGCATTAATGATAACATAAACATAATAAACCCCTTTAACTAACATGTAGAACATATGGTACAACCCCTCGTACTTATGTTCATATCGTACAACTTTAGGCCGTTCTTATTTAATAGTATACAAATTATACACCATAAATAATGTTTTGTGTATGATACGTATGTTCTGTTATACATGTTGTATTCATATTTAGCATACTAAAAATAATTGACATTTTAGGAATGCACTAAATATAGTACCTTGAAATATTAATTTTATAAATATTAAAATAATATGAAGAATATTTTAG
>PPYE01294677.1_pt1 | contig 10562 bp, 6 predicted proteins | sample 1559881 | NCBI WGS metagenome assembly PPYE01 (sample SAMN08240022, study PRJNA423297) | Human gut metagenome, whole genome shotgun sequencing project.
CTTTTCTACAATACTCTTTCGCACTACAAAAAAGTGGCAGATATAATTATTGGAACGCAGGAGATCCAGATTAAAATCCGATTTCAGATGTGGCTGAAAATGCTCGTCCAGTTCTGTTGTAACCTTATCCTCGTCTGTATAAAGCGCATCTGCCTGCGGATGATCCTGCAGTATTTTCACGATCTCATATAATGCATTGGGTGCCAGCAGGTCATCATGGTCAAGAAGCCCCACAAATTCACCTTTTGCCATTGCAAACGCGCGGTTTGTGTTCTCTGCAATGCCAAGGTTCTCTTTGAGATTGCAGAATCTTACCCGGGAATCTCCGGCTGAATATTCTGCCAGTACTTTCTGCATCTCCTCATTGTCAGGACTTGCATTTACGATACACAGCTCCCAGTTTGAATAGGTCTGAACGATCAGTGATTCTATCATCTGTCTCAAAAATTCTACAGGTGTCTGATAAGCCGGAACTGCAATGCTGATCAGCGGTGAATAATCAAATTTCTGTTTCCTCTGTGTTTCCAGTGTTTCCTCCGTCGGAATGTAAGCCCGGTACCATGGACCATATGGTACTTCTTCCGGTTCAAAACGTTCATGCAGCCTGATCCAGAATTCCTTTGGTCCATAATGCTTCATGTAGCGGAACCCTTTCCGGATCGTATAGGGGGAAAGCTTCCTGAACATTTTCGTCCACTGGATTTTTCCTCCTGCAGATGGTTTTTTACTCATATGATAACCTCGATTTTTACTATGATTTTTTATTTTAACATTGTATGATATTTTTTGCAAGAAAGGAGAGAAATGTGTTATACTGTTATTGTTTTTATGGTTACTGTTCACTTACAATGAACAGTAACTTTTCAATATTTTTATACACAGGAGTATTATATACCATGATGATAAAGAAAAAAAGAATCACTGCAGCCCTGATGGCTCTGGGACTTGGTGCTGTCACCATGTTTTCACAGTTTCCGGTATCTGCTGCTGAAGAAACAGCTCAGAATACAGACGCCGCCGCACAGACAGCAGATCCGTCTGTCGTAGTCACCAACGGTATCGACGGATGGCCCCAGGCTTCCGATATTTCGTCTGCCGCGGCAATTGTAATGGAAACTTCCACAAACACAGTCCTGTATTCCAAAAATGCAGATCAGCCTCTTTACCCTGCAAGCGCAGTCAAGATTATGACCTGCCTGGTTGCTCTTGAGAACAGCAGTCTGGATGAACAGGTAACCATGACTGCAACCGGTGTTTCCGGTGTTACTGACGGAGGAGCCAATATTTCCTCACAGTTAGATGAGGTTTTCACCATGGAACAATGTTTATATGCCATCATGGTTGCCTCTGCCAATGATATCGCACTGCAGGTAGCTGAACATGTGGGAGGTTCTGTGGATGCTTTTGTACAGACAATGAATACCCGGGCACAGGAGCTTGGCTGCACCAATACTGTCTTTACCAATCCTACCGGTCTTCCTGATGAGAACCAGCATATCACCGCCCATGATATGGCTCTGATCATGGAAGCAGCTATGGCAAATGACACTTTCCGCACCATTGCAGCAACTACTTCCTATACACTTCCGGCAACAAATGTTTCCGGCGGTGAACGTGTACTCACAAACAATTTTACCATGATAAACAGCACCAGCGACGGTTATTATAAACCCTGTATCGGCGGTAAGGAAGGGTACACAGAAGCTTCCGGAAGTACCCTGGTATGTGAAGCTTCCAAAAATAACATGAAGCTGGTATGCATTGTATTAAATGGCGCATCCGGTGTTACCAATAATGAAGCGATCGCGCTTCTCAATTATGGTTTTGACAATTTTGCACCCCTTACCATCGCAGACAATGATTTTAACCGTCTTTCCGGTGGTACAGTCATTGCACCAAACGGTGCCACAGAAGATAATCTGACCACAGAAGATACTTCTTCTGACGGACAGATCACACGCCAGTATTACTTTGGAGGAACTCCTGTAGGAACTGCGATTCTGGAAGACGCAGAGCAGCAGACAAATGATGCCGCAGTAACCGGTCAGAAGAATATGGAGGCAGCACAGGCATATTCTGCTTCCCATACAACTGCTCCTTATTATATCATCGGGGCGATCGGGGCAGCATTCCTGCTGTTTTTCCTGTTCCTGATGATCAAAGTGATCAAATCCTGAAGCCTGCTTCTGAATACCAGACAGTAACCATTTCTTTGATAGATAAAATAGATAAATTTAAGGGACTTCCGCAAAAGCTTTTCATGCGGCAGTCCCTTTATTTCTTTTAAGGCAAGATTAAAAATGCCCAGCAGGCAAATGGCGAAATCACCAGCAGTACAGTCAGTACTCTGTATATCAGACTCCGCACCTTTTCATTTTTCACTGTTTTTGTCAGAATATTATTCCAGCCCAGCGTAACAAAGTACATCAGAGGATATAATGCAGGCATAAGATATCTTCCCTGTGGCTGATTATCACTGTAATAAACATAATACAGAAACAGAAATACCGGAATCATAATCAGAAATACCATCATCAAATGGAAAATACCTTCTTTATTCCACTCTCGGGATATCACCTTTGTTTTAATCTTCCATCTGTCATTTCCAACTGCTTTCCGCTGTGCAACATACATTTTTTTTCTCAGATCAAATGTCTCTTTTACAAAAAATACACTGATGATCCCAACAGCAAAGAACAGCATATACAGTTTGCTGACCGTATATGGCATATAAATTTCCATCTGTCCAAAAGTACCGATGAAACTTACACACACTGTCAGAATCCAGTTATGATACCAGCCCGGATCCTGATAAAGGATAATATCTTTCCAGTTCCATCCCAGCTTTGCAGGAGTCGGATACAGTGACGGTCTGTAATCATTCTGAGCATATTTTTCCGCACATTCCGCACAGGATTTCCTTCCCAGGAAATCTCCGTTATACAAAACTGCGTTACGGATGAACCACCAGCCGCAGAGAACTAAAGTAACTGCTGCGATCACTGCTCCTCTGCTGAAAAGGAAACGAACTCTCTGTGAAAAAGCTTCTTCTCTGCAGAGTAATACCGTAAAACAGAAGAAGAAAAAACTGCAGAGTATCCAACCGTATGCATTATAATAAGACAATGCACATACGGCCATTCCCACTGCAAGGAGTATACAGTTTTTCCATGTCCAGTCTTCTCTCAGATAAGAGACCCATGCATACAAGATCATGGCTGCTGCCAGCAGTGCCAGTGAGTCTGTATTCACATAAGTTCCCATAAAGATTGCCTGCGGCATAAATCCTGCCAGTGCTGCAAACAGCCATCTAACTTCTCTGGAATATTTTTCTTTCGGAAACAGTTTGCCCGAAGCTTTTACAACAAAATACACTGCACCTGTGACAAACAGTACATCTGCCATACGTGCAATTTTGAACATGGAGTATCCCGGATCTGCAAAAAGCCGGGATATTCTCATAAATAATGCAGACACCATATAAGATACAACCGGATAATATGCATAGGAAATTCCCCACACTTTATTCCTGACAGCCGGATCATCTCCCCCCGGAAGAGCTCCATGATGTTTATAAATGTAATCTGCAACATAATATCTCATCTGTTCATCCGGCCCTGAATTAAAAGGCTGTGTCATCGCCCAGGTTGTCAGCAGGATAAACGCCAGAAATACAAAAATGAAAATTTCTGTTTTTTCATTGATCTCTTTCTTTTTCTTTAACATATCTTCTTTCACATTCATTTTATAGCAATTTCATCTTCAGATTCTTTTCAGAGAAAAGTCCTGGCTCTTCAGAGTGAGATTGGGGTTATAATAAGGATCTCCGTTCTTCAGGATCTCCGGCCATTTTTTCTCAAAGGTGGCAATTTCTTTGTTAAATCGTGCCACTTTTTCCGGAGTATCCTCAAGACCTCTGGATTTGGATTCATAATGGTATAATTCCGCATATGGATTATACACGATCAGATATCCCGCCTTTCTCAGCTTCATGCAGAAATCAATATCATTAAATGCAACAGCCAGTTCCTCTGAAAGTCCTCCCACTGCATCAAATGCAGATTTCTTCACCATCATGCAGGCAGCTGTAACCGCACTGTAATCCTGTGCACAGATAATTCTGTGACAATATCCGGTGGTACCTCTCTTCTGCTGGACAAAACAGTGTCCTGCAATTCCGCCAAAACCGATCACAACACCTGCATGCTGGATCGTATCATCCTCATAATAAAGTCTTGCACCCACTGCACCTACATCTTTACGCATGCAATAACCCAGGAGTTCTTCCAGACAGTCCGGATTAATGATCTCTGTATCATTGTTAAGCAGAAGCAGATACTCACCCTTTGCAAAAGATGCACCATAGTTATTAATGGCAGAATAGTTAAAGACTCCGTCCCAGTATACCATGCGGACCTTCGGATTCTCTGCCTCCAGTTTTTTGTAATATTCAAAAGTAGCAGAATCTGTACTGTTATTCTCTACAATAATGTACTCATAATTTTTGTACGTAGATTTCTGTTCAATGGATTCCATACATCTCTTCAGATCATCAATATGGTCTTTATTCGGAATAATAATAGAAATCAGTGGATCATGATCTCTGATAAACTTCGTTCTGTACAGCCCCAGATATTCACCCTTAAAAACCTCTGCGTGGATTCCTGTTCTCTCATAGTGAGCCTGTACTGCACGTCTTCCGGCTTCAAAGGCATAAAGCTTGCTCTCGGGATTCTCTGCTGTGGAGTCCTCATGGCAACGCCAGTGATACAGGATTTTGGGAATATGACAGATTTCTTCATCCTTTACTGCTTCCACACAGCGTAACACAAAATCATAATCCTGTGCACCGTCAAACTCACTTCGCAGCCCGCCAACTTTTTCAATTACTTTTCGTGATACCACAAACAGATGGCAGATATAATTGACCGTGCACAGCAGATCCGGATTATAGTCCGGTTTAAAATGCGGCTGAAAGAATTTATGTCCATCCATAGACATCTTATCTTCATCTGTGTAGATCACCAGTGTCTGCGGTTTCTCATTTATTGCTTTCACACATTCAAATAATGCATTCGGCGTCAGCTCATCATCATGGTCTGCAAAGGCAATGAAATCACCTGTTGCAATTTCAATGGCACTGTTGGTATTCTCTGAAATCTGAAGCGGCTCCTCATGAGAAACGTATTTAATTCTGTTATCCTTCGCTGTCAGTTCTTTTAACAATTCCGTCAGCGGTGACTGTGCGCCGCTTCCGTCAGAGAAACAAAGTTCCCAGTTTGAATAAGTCTGTTCCTGAAATGATTCTGTCAGTCTTCTGAGATATTTCTCCGGTGTCTTATACAGCGGTACTACAAAAGAAAGCTTGGGTCTGTATCCAAAGGATGTTTTCTTCTGTTTCTCCAGTTCGTTCCTGTCCGGCAGATGATGTCTGATCCATTTCTGATAGGATGGCGGTCCCTGACGCACATTTTTAACCTTTGTCACTACCTTCTCAGCAAGAGCCGCCGCACCCTGAGATTTCCAGTAGCGGATTCCTTTTTCTACATATTTGTCTAATTTCTTTGCCAGAATATCAGCTTTTCTCAGAGGAACCACATGTACAGTTTTCTTCTCGCCTGCATAAAACACTACATACAGGCATTTTCCCGAAACGTTGGTGATCTCAGAAAAGAATCCTGTCTTTCCCGGATCCTGTGCTTCTTCAAACAGCTGGTTGACATCCACCCTGTCTGTTCTCTGGATTTCAGCGGCAACCGGCTTTTTATCCGCATCAAAGATACGGACAGTCACAGGCTTGGGTGCAATGGCCCACCCTCTGATCCGTACAGTTCCCTGTTCTGCACTCTCTTCTTCAAAATATACCTGCGGTTTATCTCTTTTTTTATCCAGTTCACCGGCAGTGATGGAAAACCAGACATGTTTTTTATCCGGAAACTTCTCATAGATCACAAGCTTATGATACCCCTCCAGATTTTCCGGTATCTGAACAGTTGCCGTAATCTGTATTCCCTGCATTTTCTCCGGATCTTTAAAACGTTCCAGTGCACTTACATTTTCATTTTCTTTCACAGACACCTTCAGTTTGTGCTGATCCAGATATGCCTCCATCACCGCATCTTTCGGCCAGTGTCCCTGCACAATATACTGTGTCCTGTCTGATAAATGAAATCTTTCTCTTACTACTTCAAATATTTCCTTAGGCATGTTAATCTCCGTTCTTCTCCTGTTTTCTCAGAGAACAGTCTGTGTTGTTTAATGTCAGATTGGGATTATAATAAGGATCTCCTTTCAGGAGCTCTCTTTCCCATTTTCTCCGGAAACAGTTTACTTCTCTGGAAAAACGCAGCTGTTTCTCCGGTGTATCTTCCATTCCTCTGGATTTGGATTCATAATGATACAGTTCTGCATACGGTGTGAATACAATTTTCACTCCATATTTTCTCACTTTCATACAGAGGTCAATATCATTAAATGCAACCTTCAGCTCCTCGTCAAATCCTCCAACTGCTTTAAAAACAGAAGTCTTTACCATCATGCAGGCGGCAGTGACTGCACTTATCTCCTGCACACAGCGCAGACGTCCCATATATCCTTCCGCATCCCGGGGAAGTTTACATAATACATGGGCAGCAACTCCACCAAGACCAACTACCACTCCTGCATGCTGAATGGTATCATCCGGATAATACAGTTTCGCACCGGCCATTCCCACGTCTTTTTGCTGACAAAGCTGAAGCATTTCTTCAAGCCAGCTCTCTGTAATAATCTCCACATCATTGTTAAGAAACAGCAGATACTCTCCCCGTGCCTCTCTTACTGCAAAATTATTGATCGCAGAATAATTGAATTCTTTTTTCCATGTAAGGATCCTTACATTTGGGTATCTGTTTTTCAGTGTCTCATAGTATACAAAGGTTTCTTTTTCCACACTGTTGTTCTCAACAATAATGATCTCGTAATTCTTCCATGTTGTCTTCTCTTCTATGGATGAAATACACAGTTCCAGATCATTAATGTGATCTTTACTTGGAATGATCACAGAAATCATCGGTTCGCCGGAAATAGTCAGATGGCTTCTGTACCATCCCTTCTTGTCTGCAAGTTCCGCTGTTGCAGAAACCTCTGCCCTGCGGTAATGCTCCTCCAGTGCCTTTCTGCCTGCTTCCCAGTTTTTCTTCTCCTGTTCTTCTGTGATCAGGTTCTCTGCTTTCATGGAATGACAGAGGATCTTTGGAATATGCACAATATTCTCTGCCTGCTCACTGCATCTTAAGAGCATATCATAATCCTGTGCACCATCATATTCCGGATCAAACTTTCCGGCCTGTTCCAGAATTTCCTTCCGGATTGCCCAGAACTGTCCGATATAATTATTTTCCCTTAATCTGAACAGATTGAAATCCGGCTTGAATTCCGGCTCAGAATAATGTTTTCCGTCTGCGCTGATCTCATCTTCATCTGTATAGATCATATCCGCTTTTTTCTCTGTGATCGCTTTGACCATCTGAAAAAGTGCATCAGGTTCAGGTATGATCTCCTGACCGGCAAACAGAACATACTCTCCCATTGCAAGTTTCAGAGATGCATTAAGATTTCCCGAAATGCCGTTGTTTTCCGTAACCTTCTTGTAGGAAAGGCGTAATCCTGATCTCCGTCCTTAAGCTGGGAATTTCTCACATAACGGATAAATCTTCCAATACCGTTTTTCTTTATATATTCCTGATTCTTCTGCCTGTTCTTCAGAGACAGCAGTTTCATCTGCTGATACAGTCCGGTATTTTCCCGTTTTATTTTTTTTACATTTACAGTATAAATTTTCTGTACATCTTTTCCCCTGAAACAGATGCAGATATTCTGATCGTTTGTATTCTCCAGATTGACAGTAATACTGAATCCCAGATTTCTTTTCTCTTCTTCGGAAATCCCCTTTGCCTCTTCCACGTCCGGACGTCTTTGTCTGGTGATCGTACATTCCAGAACCTTCCCATCTGTACCCTGTACAAATATCTCATCCGGCTCCAGCTGGTTTACAACCCAGCCTCTGACTGTCAGGATACTCTCCTGTGTGATCTGTTCCTCATCAATATGATATTCAATAAGACTTTCCTCACAAAAGTCCTTCACTTCTGCAGCTGTGGCTTCCCAGATGATTTCTTTTTCATCTCCCGCTCTCAGCGCAAGCTGCAGTTTCTCATGTTCTTCTGCAAGTTTTATAATTTCCGGTATCTTTACTGTGAATCCGACATTTCCCACTTCTTTTATATCTTTTGTTTCTTTTAAATCTTTGGCAACATCCGCTCTTTCACAACGTGAAGGTTCAGGAACGGAGAGTTCCTTTCCCGAGCCATAAAGAATGAAATCACATTCTGACTGATCTCTGGTTATCGCCCATCCGGTAATGGCCAGAGTATGATCTTCTTTGTCACTGTATATTTTTTTATCTACACTCCAAAGTATATTTCCCATAACTAAACCCTTTTGATGGCACGATACACTTTCCATGCCTTACTGCCTTCCACCTGATCGACCAGAGCTTTCTTCTGCGCAAGCTCCTGACTCATCTGCTCCATTGCCCTTTTCTGCTCTGCATTGTGGTATTCTCCGGAAGTTCAAACTCCGTCTGAATTTTCCCGTTTCTGAACAGATATCTCACAGAATCAGCCTCATTAAAGCTCTTTCCGTTATCCCAGAAAATCTGAAGCATTTCCAGAGATTCCTGTTTCTTTTCTCTGTAATAATCTTCTACTTCCACCCGGCCCGGAGAGATCTGGGCATACATATTTCTCATTGCTGTATGCTCACCCAGAATATACTGCTGGAAATTATGTTCCATCTCCACATAAACTTCTATATCTTCAGGCAGGATTCCTGCTTTCTCATAGAAATCCCGTTCTTTAAGTATTCCCCGTTTGTCATTCAGTTCCAGATAATAAAAGATCATCCTGTAAACCAGAAACTGTGAAGGTACAGGAAATGTAAAGGTCCACTCATAGTCAATCACAGATACTTTATTCTCAGAGAGGATAATATTTGCAGGAACAAAATCAATATTGGATATTTCTGTACATTTCAGATCAGAACGCAGGTTTACATTTCCAAATACCCTTACAAATTCCGGTGTTTTCTCAAAGGGTTTCTTCTCCTGTGGCTGTTCTTTTCCGATCACAAGAAGAAAGGAATTGGCAAACTGCGGGTAAAGATCATTGCTCAAAAGTGTATTATACACCTGAGATTCCTGAAACAGATCCAGACGGAGTCTGTCAAAATTGTAGTCCCTCATATGCAGCTCTCCGCTTGCAGGGAGATGTCTGTCTGAATGAATAGTCATTGGAAATTTGTAATCCGGATATGGATAATACCAGTCGGCTTTTAAGTTTCCTGCTTCCTCCAAAATTCCATTAAATTCTTTTCTTGAAAAAGTTTTAACCCCTTTTGTTTTGGGGTATCCCTGGATTCCTTCGAATAAAGTTCCAAAATGGTCCTCTGTACATCCGGCCCAGTATTTCAGTCCCAGTCTGTTCTCAATGGCCAGAATGATCTTTCCATCCGGCTTCAGATGCTTTGATATGATCCTGAGAAAGTCCACATAGGGATTCTCACTCCGGATATAGGATTCTCCATACTCAAATACACCGATCAAAGTAATATAGTCGTATTTCTCAGTAAGGTTTTTCTCGATCTCCTGAAAGTTTCCCACAAGGATCTTAAGATTATCCTGATCCTGATGTCTGTATGCATTGATCTTACTTCTTTTCATAGAAAGCTCGATGCAGGTAACTTCCTTCACCCTTTCACAGAGAGCTCCTGTCACAGCACCACATCCGGAACCAATCTCCAGAACCTTCTCTTCTCCTGTAAAGGGAATCCAGCTCAGAATATTCTCCCTGATATGAGAAAAATGATAAAGAATTGGCCAGCTCTTTCTCTCACTGATCACTCTGTTAAATTCTTCCGGTGCAAAATCTCTGGAAATTGCAAGCATTTCATCCTCTATCGCACCATCACTGTATAGATCTTTTCCCGGATAGCACGTAGTATCCAGAATTACTTTCCCGATTTTTTCTTCCATATATAGTCCTCGCGCTGATTATTTTTTCGCACTGATATTTGTCATCATAACTTTCTCAGACCTGTTCTTCACACCGTACTTCCACCTTTGAATCCATATCATAGAATCCAACTGTATTTTTACTGGAAATAACTGTTATGTTACATGCGTCATAAAGTCTGTGGAATACCGTAAAATCTCCGTTTTTATACCCTGTACATCCAAATGACAGGAGATACTCACCGCCCTGAAGGTTCATGTTCTGTGTAAATGTTACAGTACATATATCCCCTTTTCCGGAGTGTTCTATCTTTGCATTTTCATACATGGTATTGGTACCTGTGATTTCCGTACCCTGAATATTTTTAAATGTGTATGCCATGATCGGCTCCTGAATCTCTTCATTAAACCGGACTTTCATACGAATTTTGAAGCAGCTTCCCTTTTCAACAGTATTGGAACATCTTCCTTTATCATCAATGACTCTGAAATCTGTGATCTCAGCAATACG
>PPYE01108160.1_pt1 | contig 10561 bp, 8 predicted proteins | sample 1559881 | NCBI WGS metagenome assembly PPYE01 (sample SAMN08240022, study PRJNA423297) | Human gut metagenome, whole genome shotgun sequencing project.
GGTTATGTTTTGTTCATTGGTGCCATAAGGGACACACAAAAGTCCTAAAATTGTCTGTTGGCTTGCGGACACAGTCCGTGGAGTGCTCCAAACTTGGAAAGACACGGATTATCACGGATGCCAGCTGCGACATGGTTAGAAATACCGGATTTTGCGGTCAGAATTTGTCGCCGCATGTTTATCTGGAACTTTTAAGTATCTAGTTCTTGTAATATTACTTATCACCCCAAAGAGGTCTATGCTTCGTGCGACAATTTTTATCCTATAAATTTGGGGTTACATAACAAGTGTCCAAAGAATTGGACACATCATGTGCGATACTGACACCATCAAAGCGGATGGGGAGGGAAGAACATGGAGAAAAAGATCGAGATCATTGCCGTCGATTTTGACGGGACATTGTGCAGTGAATGTTATCCTGCCATCGGGATGCCGAATCTGCCGCTCTTTGCATTGCTCAAGGGTGCGAGAAGGCAGGGAAAAAAAGTAATTTTGTGGACATGCCGCTGCGGGGATCTGCTGGAGGAGGCGGTGGCCTGGTGCAGAATGTTCGGACTGGAATTTGATGCGGTAAATGAAAATGTGGCGCAGACGTTGGAACAGTATGGAACGGAATCCAGAAAAATCTCCGCGGACGTCTATATCGATGACAAGGCGTGCTGGCCGTGGATGACGAAGCAGGAGTGGGAACAGTATCTGGCAGGTTAGAAAAGGAGGATAAGAAGATGAAAACAGTGGATATGGAATTGATACTTTTGTGTGCGCTTATGGCGGCGATTGGAGCGTTCGGACTGGTGACGGGTGTGGTGCTGCTGTTCGGAATCCAGTTTCAGGAGTGCAATGCTGCACTGCTCACCGGAATTGTGTGCGGGCTCTGGGGCATATTATGGGGAAGCCTGCTGATACAGAACCGGAACCTGGTGTCGAAAAACGTCTAAATATAGTACAGCGTGCAGGAAAATGGCTATATTTAGGTTGACGCGTGTGATAGAATCTCCTATAATGAGACTGAATTATTGGGCGCATGATTTTATGGACTTATGCGGTACTCAGGGAGGAATTCGATGAACCACTTTATATATAGAAAGAAGAGAAAGATATTGCTGGCGGCAATCAGCATGGGAGTGCTTGCTGCCAGCATATCTGCTTTTCACGGACCCGAAGCCGTATACGCGTACACAGCGACGGCGGGAACGATCAACGACGGACCGGTGAAGGTGCGCAACGCACCGGTGACCGGGGATAAGCTGACACTGCTCTATCCGGGAAATGCGGTGACAGTAACCGATGAGACGGCAGGATCAGACGGGTATACATGGTACCAGATCCAGATGTCGGATGGTGTAACCGGTTATATACGCTCGAATTTTGTGACGCTTCAGGGCACGGATTCTTCTGCGGGACAGACGAATGCGGACAGCAGTGCAGGTGGGACAAACGGGGTGGTGCAGAACACGGAAAAAGGTGTTTATGTGCGCTCGGGAGCGGGAACGTCCTACTCTGTGGTGACAAAGGTATACAAAGGACAGGCTGTGAATGTGGGCGAGTTGGTCTCGGCGGGCGGAATGAACTGGTACAGTGTGACGCTCGTGGTCGGAGGCGCCTCCTATTCCGGGTGGATTTGTGCGGACTATGTAGCCGTGAACGGTCAGACGTCAGACGGTCAGTCGCAGGGAGAGACGACCGGTGTCACGGACAGCGAGTATGAGGCGGCGCTTGCGGCAGCGGGTTTTCCGGCAAGCTATTGCAGCGCACTGGCATCCCTGCATCAGAAGTATCCGAACTGGCAGTTTGTGCCGGTGCAGACGGGACTTGACTGGAATACGGTGGTATCGAATGAGAGTCTGATCGGAAGAAACTTGATCCAGAATTCCGTGAATGACGCAAGAAAATCGACGGACAGTCAGGCGTATAACTGGGAGACCAACAAGTGGTACGGGTTTGACGGGGCAAGCTGGGTGTCGGCGTCTCCGGAATATATCGCATACTGCATCGATCCCAGAAATTTTCTTAACGAGAATCAGATCTTTCAGTTTGAAACGTTGGAATATGCAGGCTATCAGAACGCAGCGGGTGTGCAGAGCGTTCTTTCCAATACATTTATGGCAGGCAATTATACCGATACGGACGGAGCGGTTCGCAGCTATGCGGATACGTTTGTGGAGATCGGCTCCAATGTGGGCGTGAGTCCTTACCACCTGGCATCCCGCTGTAAGCAGGAGCAGGGCGTGCGGGGGACGAGCGATCTGATTTCGGGACGATATTCCAACTATGCGGGCTATTATAACTACTTTAACGTCCGTGCGTTTACGACGGGCAGCGCGTCGGCGATTGTGAACGGACTGGAATATGCGAAGTTGCAGGGATGGAACTCCATCTACAAGTCGATTGCGGGTGGATCATCGGTTGTGGCTGATAATTATGTGAAAAAAGGGCAGAATACCATTTACTTTGAAAAATTTAACGTTGTCTATACCAATAGTCTTTACGCACATCAGTACATGACCAATGTGCAGGCGGCGATGAGTGAGGGCACCAATATGGGAAAAGCCTACACGGACAAGAACCAGGCGTTTGTTTTCCGCATTCCGGTCTATCAGAACATGCCGGAGAGCGCAGTGACGTTTGCGGACAAGGGGAATCCGAACAACTGGCTTTCCTCGATCACGGTGGACGGATATGCGCTGACACCGGCATTTTCCGGTGCGAATACCTCCTATTCCCTGGTCGTTCCGGACAGCGCGGCTTCGATCAATGTGGGAGCGACGGCGGTGGCGGGAACGTCAACCGTTTCCGGTACTGGAAATTATTCGCTGAATTATGGAGATAATACGATTCAGATTACCTGCATCTCGCAGAGCGGAGATTCGCGCACTTACACGCTGATCGTGGCAAGAGCGGGGGGCAGTGCCGGCGGAACCATTCAGGTGGCGGATGACGCGGCGATTACGCCATTCTATCCGATCGGAACCTATGTGACGGGAATTGAGCCTGGAACAAGCGCATCCACAGTCGCATCGGGAATCGGAACCCAGAACTGTACCGTAAAGATTCTGAATGCAGACGGCAGTGAGAATACACAGACGGTGGGAACGGGCAACAAGCTGGCAGTGTATGTCGGCGACACGCTCGTGCAGCAGTATGAGATTGTGGTATATGGAGATATCAACGGTGACGGAAAGGTTTCCAATCTGGATCTGGTATTGATGCAGAAACAGATCCTTGGAATTGAAAGTCAGTCTGGCAGTCGTCTGGAAGCGGCAAACGTCAGCAAGGACGGCGGTATTTCCAATAAGGATCTGGTTATTTTACAAAAACACATACTGGGAATCTCACAGATTGATCAGTGAGAGGAAGAATTGGGAGAGCAGAAATGAAGAAAAAAATAGCAATGATGATGATGGCGCTTAGCCTGACATTCGGGGTTGTCGGAGTGCCGCAGACGGTATTCGCGGCGAGCGGATCAACATCTGTCTCGGTGTCGTCAGGAAGTGTCAATATCGGTGATACGGTTACAGTTACAGTAAAAGCGAGCGGTCCATCCGGCGAAAAGGCGAATGCGACCATGACGCTGTCTTATGATTCGAGTGTGCTGCAGTTTGTGAGTTGCAATACCACATACGGCGGAGGCGGCGGAAGCGTGATGGCGACGGGAGAAAGCTACACGGTGACATTAAAAGCTGTGAGTGCGGGAAATTCCTCCCTCTCTGTCTCTGCCAACGACGGAGTGATCTTTGACTCCAATGAGGAGATGGATTCCATGTCGGGCAGCAGTGCATCGGTCACAGTAAAGAATGCAGCAAGTACAAATACAGATTCAGGCAATAATAGTAGCAGTAACAGTGGAACCTCCAACGGAAACGGAACATCAGCGGGTGGAAACGGGGATTCTGCGGCGAATACTGGAGAGACAACAGGAAAACAGTCTGCGGATAATTCTCTGAAAGAGTTGACCATTTCACCGGGAACGCTCTCGCCGGCATTTAACGGGAAAACGCTGACTTATAGTGCTACAGTGGGAAGCGATGTAACCAATATCGCCGTATCTGCCACACCGGTCAATGAAAAAGCGGTCGTGGCAGATACGGGAAATACCAATCTGAAAAGTGGAGATAACACCATTAAGATTGTAGTCAAGGCGGAAAATGGTGTGACCGCAACCTATACCGTGAATGTGACAAAGCAGGGAACCTCGTCCGGAGAGACAACGGCATCCGATGAGGGGGAAGTGGAGACAACAGAGGAGACGGACAGCAGTGAAAACACGGTTACGGTAAATGGCATTTCCTATGTAATTGCAGAAAATTTTGCAACAGAGAATATTCCGGCAGATTTTTCGGAGACAACCGTCAATTATCAGGGGGCGGATTATCGGGGCGTGAGTTATGACAAGGGATCTGTGGTCATGCTTTATCTGGTGCAGGACGGAGCGGAAGAGAGCACAGGAAGCTTCTTTGTATATGACAGCACAAGAGATACCCTGTATCCGTTTGTAAAAATGGTCAATGGGGAACACTACGTGATAGCGCTTCTGCCACCGGTGGATTATACGATGCCGGATACGATGCAGCAGACACAGCTTACGCTGGCGGACGGAAGTCTTGTGACGGCATATCAGGAGACCCAGGAGGAAGGGTCTGAGGTGGAATCGGAGTTCTATACCTTTTACGGAGTGAATTCTGACGGAACGGAAGGCTGGTACCAGTACGACTCCATAGAGGAGACCTATCAGCGCGTAAATACAGGGACAACTGTATCTTCCGACGGACTGCAGGACGAGGATGCGGCCTATCTGCAGGAGGAATATCTGGCGCTGTCCGAGAAATATAAAAAAGAAAAAGCGTTTTCCAGAACCGCGATTGGCATATTGATATTTCTGCTGGCGGTAATGGCAGTGGTACTTGTTAACCTGTTACTGCACAGGAGGGAAGCGGATAGAGATGACCTGGATGAGGATGACACTATGGATGACGGTGTCTCAGAGCATGATGATACAGAAGAACTGCTGGATGAAAACCAGGATGATGTGATCGAGGAACCGGAAAAGGATTCCCGGAAAAAGTGGCACTGGAAGAAGCGCTCTGCTGCAGATGCCGGGGATGCAGATGAATTCGACGAACAGGAAGAGAGAGAAGAGAAAACGAAAACGCAGGAATCTGACGATGACGCGTTCGATGATGCATTCGATGAGGATGACATCGAGGAGGAAGAGCCGCCGAAGAAGAGATTCGGTTTCTGGAAGCGGAAGTCTGACGATCTGGATGACGATCTGTTTGATGATGACGACGCGTACGAGGATGATGACGCGTACGGGGATGACGATGACACGTACGGGGATGATGACGCGTACGGGGATGACGATGACACGTACGGGGACAGCGATGCGCCGGACGATGAAAAAGTTTCGGGCGGCGAAGAGAAGGCTGCCGCGCGCAAACCGGCGGGCGATGGCAGAACCGCAGGAAGAAAAGAGCGCAGGACCAGGGCAGCGGACGAAGATGCAGCGGACGAACCGGAGAATGAGCCACTGTATGAGGAAAAGCACCCGAAGAAGAAAAAGAGCGGCAAAGACCAGAAAAACAAGCAAGACGATGAGCTGGATATCATAGATTTTAATGATCTGTAAAGACGAATGTGATATCGGACTGGAAATAGGAGGTAGCGATGCAGACAGCATATACAGCAAAGGCAAAAAAGGCGATTGATATTGCAACGCGGATATCAAAGTCATTGCATCACAGTTATATCGGCACGGAGCACATACTGCTTGGCCTGTTGAAAGAGGGAACCGGTGTGGCAAGCCAGGTACTTGCCGACAATGGTGTAGAGTATGATAAGGTGCTGGAACTGATCGAGGAGCTGATTGCACCGGGGAATGCGGTTGCGGTTCTGGAGGACGGATTGTCCCCGAGAGCGGCGCATGTGCTTGAGGTATCCAAAGCGGAGGCGGCGCGTTTCCACTCGGAGAAGATTGGAACGGAACACCTTTTAATTGCGATGATCAAGGAGACGGAATGTGTGGCGTCCAGACTGTTGAATACATTGTCTGTCAATGTGCAGAAAATGTATGTGGACACCCTGATCGCGATGGGCGAGGATGTGAGCCAGTATAAGGATGAATTCCAGAACGGGAAACCCGGCAAGCGGAAAAACGCGGAGGGAACGCCGTCACTGGATCAGTTTTCCAGAGATCTGACCGAACTTGCACGCGACGGAAAGCTTGATCCGGTGGTCGGCAGAGAGACGGAGATCGACCGTGTCATCCAGATTTTAAGCCGGAGAAGCAAGAACAATCCGTGCCTGATCGGAGAACCCGGCGTAGGAAAAACGGCGATTGTAGAGGGAATTGCAGAGCGCATTATGGGCGGAATGGTTCCGGATACGGTGCTTGGAAAAAGAGTGGTCTCCCTGGATCTTTCCGGGATTGTGGCAGGCTCGAAGTACAGGGGTGAATTTGAGGAGCGCATCAAGAAGGTGCTTGCAGAGGTGGCGAAAGCCGGAAACGTCCTGCTGTTCATCGATGAGATTCATACCATCATCGGAGCGGGCGGAGCGGAAGGCGCGATTGATGCATCCAACATTTTAAAACCTGCGCTTGCGAGAGGTGAGGTGCAGGTGATTGGTGCGACGACCATCGAGGAGTATCGCAAATATATCGAAAAAGATGCCGCTCTGGAACGTCGGTTCCAGCCGGTTGTTGTGGAGGAGCCGACGGAGGAAGAAGCCATTTCCATATTAAAGGGATTGCGCGGACAGTATGAGAGCCACCACCATGTGACGATTACGGATGAGGCCGTGGAGGCGGCAGTGCGTCTTTCTGCGCGTTACATCAACGACCGTTTCCTCCCGGACAAGGCGATTGACCTGATGGATGAGGCCGCGGCAAAAGTGCGCCTTCACGTGGGCGGAGACCCGAGGGAGGCTGCAGAACTCCGGCGGGAGATTGCGGAGTCGCAGGAGACATTGGAGCAGGCACTTTCTGGCGGAGACCTGGAAGCGGCGAGAGAGGCACAGACAAAGCGTCAGGAACTGGAAGAAAAGTTGGAAAAACTGAACGCAAAGGCAAAGCAGGGCGGCAGACGGCATCACCAGACCGTCGGAGAGGATGAGATTGCCGATGTTGTGTCGGGATGGACGAAAATCCCGGTGAAGAAGCTTACAGAGGGGGAGGCTGCCAGGCTTAAAAAGCTGGAGGCAGCTCTTCACAAGCGCGTGATCGGACAGGAGGAGGCGGTATCGGCAGTGGCCAAAGCCGTGCGGAGAGGCCGCGTCGGATTAAAAGATCCCAAGCGCCCGATCGGATCGTTCCTTTTCCTGGGACCGACAGGCGTCGGCAAGACAGAGATATCCAAGGCACTGGCAGAAGCTGTCTTTGGACAGGAGCAGGCAATGATCCGCGTCGATATGTCTGAGTACATGGAGAAACACAGCGTATCGAAAATGATCGGTTCACCGCCTGGATATGTCGGACATGAGGACGGCGGACAGCTGAGTGAAAAAGTGCGGAGAAATCCATACGCAGTGATTCTGTTTGACGAGATAGAGAAGGCGCATCCGGATGTGTTTAATATTCTGCTGCAGGTGCTTGACGACGGACATATCACAGATTCTCAGGGAAGAAAAGTGGACTTTAAGAATACCATCATCATTATGACCTCCAACGCGGGAGCGCAGGCGATTGTGGAGCCGAAGAAGCTTGGCTTTGCTTCCGGCAATGACGAGAAGCAGAACTACGAGCGGATGAAGGGCAGCGTGATGGAGGAGGTCCGCAGAATTTTCAAACCGGAATTTTTAAACCGTATTGACGAGACCATTGTATTCAGGGCACTGAATAAGGACGACATGAAGCAGATCGTAGGTCTGATGACAAAAGAGCTGGCGAAGCGCTGCGAAACACAGCTTGGCATTACGCTGGTCGTGCGCGATGCCGCAAAGCAGTACATTGTGGATAAGGCGTATGACCCGAAGTACGGAGCCAGACCGCTGCGGCGCAAGATTCAGGATGAGATTGAGGATCCGCTTGCGGAAAAACTTCTCGACGGAAGCATCCGCCGGGGCGACGAAGTGATCGTCACGACGAAGAAAAATGCAATTTTTCTGGAGCCGAAGAAAAAGTAAAAAATTACTTAAATGTCAGTGAAATCACTGGAAATCAAAGAACAGATATTATATAATATTTTTACAAATTTACGATAAAGCAGACCGGATGAAGGAGCTGCAATATCACAGGAGGATAAGATGGCCGTTATTAGTGAATTACTCCGTTCAGAGGAGGATGGAACGATCAGCTTTGGGGATTATACATTGAGCACCAAGGCAAAGCTTGACAATTTTGAGCACCAGGGAGACCTTTACAAAGTAAAGACCTGTCAGGAGATTACCAAGCTGGAGCGCAATGGCATGTTTGTATACGAGTCTGTTCCGGGGACTGCAGTGGAGCATTTAAAAGCAACAGACACAGGAATGGAGTTTAGCGTAGAAGGCGCAGAGGACGCACAGGTTACCGTAGAGCTTGAGGATGAGGCTGAGTACGACATCGTGATCGACGGTGCAGATGCCGGCAGGATGAAGACGAATCTCGGAGGAAAGTTAAGCCTGAGCGTAGAGCTCGGCGATGCTCCGGTAAAGGTAAGCGTTCAGAAGTGCTAGAGCAGCCGCTTTCGCATATGACAATTACAAGATCAGTGAGACCTGTCCGTATGGACAGGTCTTTGTTGCTCTATAGGAAATGACGTGTTATGTTAAAGCGCGAAAGCCGCGCTTTCTATGGAGAAAAAAGCCCTGTCCGGGCAGCAGCCGCGTCTGCGGGAAAGGAAGATAAGAACATGGCAAAAGGAAAAACAACAGTGTACTTCTGTCAGGAGTGTGGATACGAGTCGGCAAAATGGATGGGACAGTGTCCGGCATGCCATGAGTGGAACTCGTTTGTGGAGGAGACAGTCGAGAAAAAGAGCGCGCGTGGGAGCCGCAGTGCGGATAGCAGCCGTGAGGCAAAGGCAGTTCCCCTGTCACAGATTGAGATGACGCAGGAACAGCGGGTGTCCACCGGCATGAAGGAGCTTGACCGGGTGCTTGGCGGCGGGATTGTGCAGGGATCCCTGGTGCTTGTGGGTGGAGATCCGGGAATCGGAAAATCGACACTGCTTTTGCAGGTATGCAGGAATCTTGCGGAACATAAGGTGAAGGTGCTCTATATTTCCGGTGAGGAATCCTTGCAGCAGATCAAAATCCGGGCAGAACGCATCGGAACCTTTGGGGACAGCTTAAGTCTGCTCTGTGAGACCAATCTTGATGCCATACGGCGCGTGATTGACCGGGAGAAGCCCGAGATCGTCGTGATTGACTCCATTCAGACGATGTATAATGAAGACGTCTCGTCTGCACCGGGAAGCGTCTCGCAGGTGCGGGAATCGACCGGCACCCTGATGCAGATCGCTAAAGGACTTGGAATTTCCATTTTTATCGTCGGACATGTGACAAAGGAAGGCGTGGTGGCTGGTCCGCGTGTGCTGGAACACATGGTGGATACGGTGCTCTATTTTGAGGGGGACCGCCATGCGGCGTATCGTATTCTGCGCGGTGTGAAGAACCGCTTTGGGTCGACGAACGAGATCGGTGTTTTTGAGATGCGGGGAGATGGTCTGACAGAGGTGGAGAACCCGTCGGAATTCATGCTGAGCGGAAAGCCGGAGGGAGCCTCCGGGTCTGTTGTGGCATGCTCGATGGAAGGAACGCGACCGATCCTTCTGGAAATACAGGCATTGGTCTGCCACAGCAATTTCGGTATGCCGAGGCGGACGGCGGCAGGAACCGATTTTAACCGGGTGAATCTTCTGATGGCGGTTCTGGAAAAGCGTCTGGGACTTTCACTGGGAAATTGTGATGCCTATATCAATATTGCGGGAGGCATCCGGATGAATGAGCCGGCAATCGATCTTGGTCTTGTGCTGGCGATTGTCTCCAGTTACAAAGACCGCCCGATCGATGAGAAGACCATCTGCTTCGGTGAGGTGGGACTCAGCGGTGAGGTGCGCGCGGTCAGCATGGCAGAGCAGCGTGTGCTCGAGGCGAAGAAGCTTGGATTTAAGACATGTATTCTGCCGGAGGTGTGCAGGGAGAGCCTAAAGGAGATCAAGGGGATCGGTCTTGTCGGCGTGCGCACGGTAAAGGATGCGATGGATTACGTGATGCGGTAGTCCGTAGGAAGGGAAAATGAATGGTTCTGAATTGTATGTACAATTAAAACAATTCAGAACCGAAAACTTTCTTTTTTAAAACGGCGGAAATGTGGTTGACATTCTAAAATAATGATGATAATATAAACAAGCTGACCGCGAGAACAGCGGACAGGCAAAGCGCTTCTTAAAAAGAAGCAAAAGAAAAATAAAAAAGTTGTTGACAAACGGTTGATGGTATGATATAATAAATAAGCTGTCGCTGAGAGATGACAACGATGAATGAGATTGAAAAATCCGTTCGGAAGTTGCGGAGCAACTTCTAATGACAGCGCGAAGCGCTGGCTGTACATTGATAACTGAACAGTGAATAAACCTTGAAAGAT
>PPYE01131353.1_pt1 | contig 10561 bp, 8 predicted proteins | sample 1559881 | NCBI WGS metagenome assembly PPYE01 (sample SAMN08240022, study PRJNA423297) | Human gut metagenome, whole genome shotgun sequencing project.
GTGCATAGTTCCAGCTTTTTCTGCACTGTTTTTGTTTTATCTTTTTCGATGGTTTCCACTTTTGCCAGTGGAGAAATCGCTCCATGGCGGCAGATGGCCCACGCGGTGAAAGCCAGCAGCACAAAGGCTGCCGTTTCGGCAAAGCCGACTGCCATGGCAAACTCGCGGCTGGTATCGCTGCTGAGCCACTCGTCATCGCTGCCTACCAGGGTATACACAGTTTCCAGGTTCAAGGAGCCCGTTATCGACAGACCAAACCCGGCGCCATACAGACGGATGTCATTCCAGCGCGCCGCAGCAAGCAGTACCAGCAGCATGCCCAGCACCAGGTAACGCTCGTGCATGCAATGGGCAAAGGTAAAAATCCCCACCGTGTAAAACGCTGCCAGCAGCAGCGGGGAAAACCGCCCCGCCCGCCAGCTGATGACCGCCAGCACCACAAGCAGCACCGTGATAACAGCGATGTTGAAAATGCCCAGCACTTTCCAGCTCAGGTTAAACACCGGGCAAGCATCCAGCGCCTGCCAGTTGCCGCCCAGCGCTGCAAACCAGTTGAACGCATTGATGGTGGCATACTGGTAGCCAGACGCCGTGGTGATGTACTTATCGATCAAGGACGGCACCAGATTTTTTGCCCCGTAAAACGGCAGGCCCGCCAGCAGCGGCGGCAGCAAAGCCAGCGCAGCACCGCCAAAAATCTGGCCGACCGATTTCAGCGGGCTTTTGCCATCCCGCACGGCATCCGCAATAGCCACCAAAAAGCAGACGGCCAGCACCGGCCCAGCCAACAGTGCCTGCGGCTTGATGGCCAGCGCCACGCCGTACAGCACCGCAGCGAGCAGGTAGCGGCGCTCTTCCAGCAGCCAGAAGCAGAGCAGCAGCGGCAGCGCAAAAGCCCCATCGATCTGCTTCCAGATGCCGGTATCAAACAAGGTCAGCGGGCAGAACGCCGCAAACAGCACCAGGCAGCGCTGTGCCCTGCCCTGCCCCATATACCGGCGGCTGATATGGTCCAGCAGCACCACGGTGGCACAATCACAGATTGCGGGGATCAGTGCCAGCAAAAAATAGGACCAGCGGGATTCATAGCTCAGTTGGAGCGCCTTGCGCACCAGGCTGACCAGCCCCAGCACAAGGATGTAGCCGGGCGGGTAGTCCGCAAAATAATCGGCGCTGTAAAAGGCCGCGGGACCTTCGCTGGCCAGCTTATCCCCCCAAGCCACAAAGCAGCTCATATCATAGGTGTAGCCTTCAGTAACAAGGGCCAGCAGCAGGCGCGCGGCAAGCGCTACGGCCAATATAATATACAGCGTTCGCTCTTGCTGTTTGGTTCTGGTATTTGTCATTCTGAACTCTCCAGATAATGCAGCGTATTTGCCGCTGCAATAAAATAAGGAACTGGAAGCAGAGGCAGATGCTTCCCTGTTTCCAATTCCTTTGTTTTGCCGTGATTGTGCAGTAATAATTATAGCTTGGTCAGCTGCGGGCCCTTGGCGGTGTCCATCACATTCCAGCCCAGCTCAGTGATTTTGGCGCGCAGAGCATCGGCGCGGGCAAAGTCCTTGGTCTTTTTGGCTGCGGCGCGCTCTTCCACCAGCTGCTTCACTTCGTCGGGGGCTTCCTCGGCCTTGCGGTTGTACATCAGGCCCAGCACACCGGTCAGCTCGTCAAACGTGGCGGCGGCCTTTTCCAACGTAGCCTTATCGGCAGCATCGGACATGGTGTTGATGTCCTTGACGAACTCAAAAATGGCGGCCAGAGCATCGGGGGTGTTCAGGTCGTCATCCATGGCGGTCTTGAACTTTTTGCGTGCTTCTTCGCACTTTTCAGTCAGGGCAGTGTCAGTGCCATGGGCATTGCGGATGGCAAAATCCAGGTTATCGCGGCAGGTGTACAGGCGCTCCAAGCTGTTCTTGCAGCTCTCGATCAGGTCCACCGTATAGTTCAGCGGCATGCGGTAACCAGCGGTGAGCATAAAATAACGGATCGGCTCATAGCCGTACTTATCGGCAATTTCACGCACGGTAAAGAAGTTGTTGGCGCTCTTGGACATCTTCTGGTTGTTGATGTTCAAAAAGCCGTTGTGCATCCAGTAATGGCTGAAGGTGCAGCCGTTGGCGCACTCCGACTGTGCAATCTCGTTTTCGTGATGGGGGAAAATCAGGTCCTGGCCGCCTGCATGCAGGTCGATGGTCTTGCCCAGGTGCTTACGGGCCATGGCGCTGCACTCAATGTGCCAGCCCGGACGGCCCTGGCCCCAGGGGCTGTTCCAGGAAGGCTCACCCGGCTTGGCGGCCTTCCAGACAGCAAAATCTGCGGGGTCTTCTTTCAGGTCGTCATCCATCTGGCTGCGCAGTTCGCGGTTGCCGCTTTCCAGGTCGTCCAGGTTCAGGTGGCTCAGCTTGCCGTAACCGGGATCAGACTTAACGCGGAAGTAGACATCGCCGTTGTGGGCAACGTAAGCATGTCCGGATTCGACCAGGTCCTTGACGATCTTGATGATCTCACCGATATGCTCGGTTGCGCGGGGGCGCACGGTGGGGGTCTTAACGTTCAGGCCCTCGGAATCTTTGATGTACTCGGCCTCGAACTTGCGGGCAACCTCCTGCATGGTGGTGCCGTCCGCCTGGCCTTTTTTGATCAGTTTATCGTCAATATCGGTGATATTGGAGACATACAGCACCTTGTTGCCAAGGTACTCCAGATAGCGGCGCAGCGTGTCAAACACGATCATGGGGCGCGCATTGCCGATATGGATATAGTTATACACCGTAGGGCCGCAGACGTAAATGCGATAAACGCCCGGCTCCTGCGGGATAAAATCTTCCTTTTTGCGGGTCATGGTATTAAAAATCTGCATGGACAGGAACTTCCTTTCCCAACTTTGCTGGTACGGCGCGGCTAAACCTGCAAACCGTTCAGATTTATTATAGCCGCCCTGATAAGCGGTTGCAAGGGGGCAGCGTCATTTTGCCTGCATAAAGCAGGAACGATTCTGCCACAGGTAGATGCAGCCGGAAAGTGCGGTAACGGCAGCAACGGCCCAGCACAGCACCTGGGTGGTAAAGCTGATAACCCCAACGCCGTCCGCCGGGGCGAGCGCCATGGCAAAGTAATAGAAGATGATGGTGACCATCTGCAGCACGGTTTTGACCTTGCCCCACATGTTTGCGGCAATGACGGTACCGGACTCTGCCGCAATCATGCGCACACCGGCCACAGCAAACTCGCGGAACATGATGATGGCCAGCACCACGGGGGAGCAGACACCGTCCACCACCATATAAATAATGGCGGCGGTGGTGAGCATTTTATCAGCCAGCGGGTCCATAAACTTGCCAAAGTCCGTTACCAGGTGGTTCTTGCGGGCCAGGTAGCCATCCAGAAAATCCGTAAAGCTGGCCACAGCAAACAGAATGCCCGCAATCAAGGCATACGTTGCATTGAACTGGGGCGTGCCCATGTGGCTCATGGCAGCAAATACCATAAAGAACGGCACCATGATGACACGCATCATCGTTAATTTGTTAGGCAGATTCATGGTTTATTCCTCCACTTTGCTTTCCGCATAACCATAAAGATCATAAGTATCGGCATCGGTGATGGTAACGTTATAGAACGCGCCGGCTTCCAGCGGGGTATCTGCCGGGGTCATGATGCTGCCATCAATTTCCGGGCAGTCTGCTGCGGAGCGCAGCAGGTACATGCCGGTTTCATCGTCCACGCCATCGCAGATGCACTCATAGGTCTTGCCGACCTTTTCTGCTTCCTTTTCCGCGCTGATCTCGGCCTGCAGCTCCATAATGTGGTCTGCGCGGCGCTGCTTGACTTCCTCGTCAATCTGGTTGTCCATCTTGGCGGCCACGGTGTTTTCCTCGGCGGAATAGGCAAAGCAGCCCAAGCGGTCAAACTTGACGGTTTTGACAAAGTCGCACAGCTCGCTGTACTGTTCCTCGGTCTCACCCGGGAAACCTGCAATCAGGGTGGTGCGCAGCGTGATGTTGGGGATGGCCGCGCGCAGGCGGCGGATGGCATCCTCAATTTCTTTGCGGCCGCCGCGGCGGTTCATGTTTTTCAGCACCTCGTCATCGCAGTGCTGGATGGGCAGATCGAGATACGGCACAACCTTATTGTTGCGCACAAGGGCTGCGATGAATTCATCGGAGATACGCTCCGGGTAGGCGTACAGCACACGGATCCAGCGGATGCCCTCAATGGTGTTCAGCTTATCCAACAGTTCGCAAACTGCGCCGGGTTTGCCCCAGTCCTCGCCGTAAGCGGTGGGGTCCTGCGCCACCAGGATCAGCTCTTTCACGCCCTCCCCGGCCAGCCAGCGAGCTTCGGCAACACAGTCGTCAATGGGGCGGCTGCGCAGCGGGCCGCGGATGAGCGGGATGGCGCAGTAATGGCAGCAGTTGTTGCAGCCTTCGGCAATTTTCAGGTAAGCATAGTGGCGCGGCGTGCTGATAACACGGGCACCGCCCAGCTCCATATTGCATTTGGGGCCATAGCTTTCCACCTGGCCCGCGCCGTTGGCGGTCAGACGCTCCACAATGGCGGGCAGAGCGGCGTTGGAGCCAATGCCCACAACGGCGTCCACTTCCGGCATTTCGCTCACAATCTGGGTTTTATAGCGCTCAGCCAGGCAGCCGGTCACGATTACCTTCAGGTTGGGGTTCTGCTGCTTATACTGGCAGGCCATCAAAATGTTTTCAATGGCTTCCTCTTTAGCGGACTGGATAAAGCCGCAGGTGTTGACAATAATAATGTCCGCCTGTTCGGGGTCCGCAACCGTCTGGTGGCCCGCCTTGATCAGCGCGTGGCAGAATACATCAGCATCGACCTGGTTTTTGGGGCATCCAAGGGAAATAATTGCAATATTCATGTATGGTTGTTCCTGTCTCTCTTTTCAGTATGTTATGTTGGGCTCTGCCGCTTGCTTGGGCAAAATTCAGGCAAAGCTATCCGTTCGGTGCATTGATACCACAATGCCGCAGGAGCATTTTTTGCCCCTGCGGTGTGTACTTTTTTGTGTTACGCTTCGGTTTCTTCTGTCTCGGCATCTGCCAATGCCTGGCGGATCACGCTGTGGGAGAACCCGCGCCGTGCCAAAGCGGCAGCTACCTGCTGCCATTTGCCCTGTGCCAGCTTTGCGGCATAGTAGCGTTCCACCAGTGCGCGGGCATTGGCCAGCTCCGGGTTTTCCTCCCCGTCCTCCTCGCTTTGGGCAAACAGAGCTTCCACCGCTTCGGCGGCCGCGCCGCGGTCAATGCCTTTGGCGTGCAGATCATCCAGAATTGCACGGCGGCTCTTGCGCTTGCGCAGCAGCTCCGCCGCACGGCGGCGGGCAAAACCGGCGTCATCCAGCAGGTTCAGCTCCTGCATTTTTGCCACGGCGGCGGCAGCGCTGTGGGGGTCAAAGCTGCGGCAGAGCTTTTGATAAAGCTCCCCGGCTGCATGGTCCCGCAGGGCCAGCAGGTCCATGGCTTTATCCACAGCCTTGCGGGTGTCGCTTTTGGTCTGCAGGTCATGGATCTGCCATTCTTCCAGCTCATCCCCGGTATGCAGCCCCGCCATGGCAAAGGTATCCTCGTCCAGCGAAAAGGCAAACTCGCCGTCAAAGAACAGCGCATAGCGGCCTCTTTTTGTTTCTTTTACCTGTGTCAGCTTCGGCATCGCTTATTCGTCAACCATGATGTCGAGGTCCATCTCGCTGCCGGTGGTCTTGGGTGCATCCGCCATGGGAGCGGCAGGGGCATCTTCAGCAGCAACGGGGGTAACAGCCGGCTTCTCCAGCGGCTTCACGGTTCCCTTTTTGCCGGCCGCCAGCAGACGGTCCGCATTTTCGCGCACCTGCTTTTCAATCTCAGCAGCCACATCAGGGTGTTCTTTCAGGTAGAGCTTGGCGTTATCGCGGCCCTGGCCCAGGCGGATATCGCCATAGTTGAACCATGCGCCGCTCTTTTGCACAATGCCCAGCTTAGCACCCAGATCGATCATTTCGCCCAGTTTGGAGATTCCCTCGCCGAACATGATGTCAAACTCGGCCTCACGGAACGGGGGTGCCACTTTGTTCTTGACGATCTTGGCGCGGGTACGGTTGCCGATAAAGGAACCGCTGGCGTCCTTCAGGCCCTCAATGCGGCGCACATCAATACGTACAGAGGAATAATATTTCAGGGCGCGGCCGCCGGTGGTCACTTCAGGGTTGCCGTACATCACACCGACTTTTTCGCGCAGCTGGTTAATAAAGATGCAGACGGTGTTTGTTTTGCCGATGATGCCGGTCAGCTTACGCAGAGCCTGGCTCATCAGGCGGGCCTGCAGGCCAACGTGGGAATCGCCCATTTCGCCTTCAATTTCGGCTTTGGGCACCATGGCAGCAACAGAGTCCACAACAATAGCGTCAATCGCGCCGGAGCGTACCAGAGCTTCGCAGATTTCCATGGCCTGCTCGCCGGTATCCGGCTGGCTGACCAGCAGGCTGTCAATGTCAACGCCAAGGGCGCGGGCATAGGTGGGATCCAAGGCGTGCTCAACGTCGATAAAGGCAACCTCGCCGCCCAGCTTCTGGGCTTCAGCCAGAACATGCAGGGCCAGGGTGGTTTTACCGGAAGATTCCGGCCCATATACCTCAATGATGCGTCCGCGTGGCAGGCCGCCGATGCCCAGCGCCAGGTCCAGCCCCAGGCTGCCGGTGGAAATGGCATCCACCTGCATGGCAACGTTGGTCCCAAGCTTCATCACGGCGCCTTTGCCAAACTGCTTTTCGATCTGGGCCAGTGCCGTCTCCAGCGCTGCCTTTTTATCCCCTGCCGGGCCGATGGGGAGCTGCTTGGATGAACTTTCCTTTTTTGCTGCCATAAGTTTATATCTCCTTATCTGAGCGATCGTGCGTTGTATCCCATACGCACCACAGGCAACTGCGGTGCTGTTTTTATTTTGTACGGCAGGTGCGCCGCTATCCAAATGGTCGTCCTGCGTTTATCAGGTATTATTATAACCAATCGCGGCACGAATTACAACCATTTGTTGTCATCTTTTCAAAATTTTCTTCGCATTTTCCACATTTCAGCTGCAAAACGTTGAAAATCAGATGTATTTCACCCGTTGGGCGTACACCACACGGTCGTTGCCGCCGTAATCCTTCCTTGCCTGCACTTGCTGCCAGCCGTTTTGGCGGCATATCTCCATCACATCCGCCCGCTGGGCACAGCCAATCTCAAACACCAGCCACCCACCGGGGCAGACAATATCACGGTAGTGGGCGGCAATGGCGCGGTAAAAATCCAACCCATCCGTTCCTCCGTCCAGCGCCATAGCTGGCTCGTGGGCGGTCTCCGGCATCAGGGCCTGCATCTCTGCCCCGGTCAGGTACGGCGGGTTGGAGATGATCAGCTGCACGCTTTGGGGCATAAGCTCTCGCCAGTATTGCAGCACATCCGCTGCCTTTGCCTGCACACCGGTGCCATGTACGTTGGCTTGCAGGTATTGCAGCGCCTGCAGGCTTTTTTCCACGCAGGTCACGCTGGCACTTGGCACAAAATGGCGGATGCCAATGCCCAGGCAGCCAGTTCCGGCGCACAGGTCCAGCACCCGGGGCTCAGGTTTTCCCATCTGCTGCAACAGCTCAATGGCAGTTTCGCACACCACCTCGCTGTCTGCGCGGGGGCAGAGCACACCGGGGCCGACTTTGAAGGTCAACCCCAGAAAGTCCCACTCCCCTGCCAGGTATTGCAGCGGCACCCGCTGCATGCGCTGAGCCGCCAGTTCCGCCAGGCACTCAGCCTGCGGCCGGGTAAGCGGGTCAAACAGCAAGCGCGGATCTTTTCCAGCGGCAATGCGCAGCAGTTCGCGGGCGTCGTAATCAGCATCGGGGCAGCCTGCGGCCTGCAGAGCATCCTGCACCATGCGCACAGCCTGGCGCGGCAGAATGCCCGCCAGCTGCTGTGGGGCAAGCGGCGTTACCATTGGCCGTCCTCCGGCTTTTTGGGCAGTACGGGGGTAACGGCGGCGATGGCCACTTCAATCATGTCATCTTCCGGCTCAAAGGTCGTCAGGTGCTGCAGCCAAAGCCCCGGCACCGAAACAGCCCGTGCCAGCAGCGAGTTGGAACGCCCTGCCCACTTCAAAATCTCATAACAGATGCCCACCAGCAGCGGCAGCATGGCCAGCTTGTACAGCACGCGCAGCATGGTACCGCTCCACGGCAGCACCGCATACAGCACAATGCTGACCAGAATGACCAGAATCAAAAAACTGGTGCCGCAGCGGGGGTGGAACCGCGTATGTCTGCGGATGTTAGCAACCGTCAATTCCTCACCTGCCTCATAGCAGGCAATCGTTTTGTGCTCAGCCCCGTGGTACTGGAACATGCGGTGGATTTCCTTCATGCGGGTGCAGAGGAACATGTAACCCAAAAAGATTGCCAGCTTGAGCACTGCTTCCAAGATGACCCGCGGCCAGCGCCCCATGGGGATCACTTTTGCCACCAGCCCAGTCAGGAACGTAGGCAGAAAGGTAAACAGAAAAATTGCCAGCACTACACCTGCGCAGGCGGAAAGGGTCATCAGCGCACTTTGTACCTTGGGGCCGGCGTGTTCGTCCAGCCAGCGGTCCAGCTTGCTCTCGTTCTGCTTTTCTTCCTCTTTTTCCTCTTCCGTCATGGCAATATCGGCGGAGTGCATCAGGTATTTGTACCCGTTCATCAGGTTTTCCACCATATTGCACACTCCGCGCACCAGGGGAACTTTATTGTACCAGTGGGTGGTCACATCGGAATAGCTCAGATCAATCGTGCCATCCGGGCGGCGTACCGCGCAGCAGATTTTTTCAGGGCCGCGCATCATAATGCCCTCCATCAGGGCCTGGCCGCCCACAGAGGTACGGAATTTTTCAGTTGGACGTTGTTCTTGCGGCATGGGTTCTCCTTTATTTTTGCGGTCAAAGCGGCTCGTGCAGATGTTCCTGCCCAGCGTGGTAGATGGGCAGGGTGATGGTAACGGTGGTACCCTGCCCCAACGTTGAGGTGATATCCGCCGTACCGCCCAGTGCTTTGGTGATCTCATCCACCACCGCCAGGCCGATGCCGGAACCACGCACGGCGTTTTTGGCTTTGAAGAATTTCATCTTTACGTTTTGCAGGTCATCCGGCGCAATGCCGCGGCCCTGGTCCCGGATGCTGGCCGTTACGGTGGTGGCGGTGCGGGTCAGAGTAAAGAAAATGGTTCCTTCCGGCGGCGAATATTTGATGGCGTTATCAAATACGTTGACAAACACCTGGCGCAGGCGGGCGGGGTCTGCCCAAACGGGATACGGCTCCGGCGGTTCGTCATACACAAGGTGCAGCCCCTCCTGCCGGATGCGGGCTTCCACAAACAGGGCAGCGTCGGTGGCTTCGGCCACAAAATCCAGCACCTCGCAGTTCAGCTTGATGCCGTTTTGCAGGCGGGAAAAATCCAGCAGTTCCTCCACCATATCATACAGGCGGTCGGTCTCACTGCGGATAATGGTAATACCCTTGCGGTAGTTTTCGTCATCGGGGTCACGGATGTTGGCGATGGTTTCCACCCAGCCTTTGATGCTGGTCAGCGGAGTGCGCAGTTCGTGGCTGACAGAGGAGATGAACTCGTTTTTCATCCGTTCCGTTTTTGTCAGGTCCTCGGCCATCTGGTTGATGGCTTTGCACAGGCGGCCGATCTCATCGTCATACGGGGCATCCGGCAGGCGGGTGGTCAAATCGCCGTGGGCAATGCGATTGGCGGTGGCTTCCACCTGGCCCAGCGGCCGCACAATGGTGCGGATAAAAAACAGGCCGCTGAACACCGCAAACCCCAGCACCACCGCCGCCACGCCGAACGAAACCATCAGCGTGCTGTACCACTGGCGGTCCACCAGCGTCAGGCTGGTAACAAGGCGCATGGCCGTCACATTGCCCGCCGCATAAGGCACCAGGCTGGTAACAGCCATCACGTGTTCGCCGTCCGCTGTGCGGAAAGTGACCATGCCGCTGCCGGTGGAGCCGGTGACAGCCTGATAAAAATCCCTGCCCTCGCTCAGCAGATTCTTGTTCATGGTGCCGCTGGAGGTTGCCAGCACCACGCCGGAGGAATCCAATAGCATGAACTCGAACTTATCTTTTTCATCAAACTGTTCCACCGTGCGGCGCAGGGACTGGCTGCGGCTTTCAGACGTTGCCTGGCTGCTGCCGGCGGTGCCGGTTGCCTGCAAACGCCCCTCCACGGTGGAAAACCGCGCCCGCATGGCACGCTGCACCCCGCCGTACAAATTCTGGTGGCTGTAATACAAAAACAGCCCCAGCGCCGCAGCCAGGATGCAAATGGTAATCAGCAGGCTGCCGCGCAGCCAGCGGCGGGTAATGCTCTGCACAGGCGGCAGCCCCCTTTCCATAAAAATGCGGCAATTATGCGTTCCAGCGGTAGCCATAGCCCCAGACGGTCAAAATGTGCTGGGGGCTGCTGGGTTCATCTTCCACTTTCATGCGCAGGCGGCGGATGTTGACATCCACGATCTTGACATCGCCGAAATACCCTTTGCCCCA
>PPYE01235207.1_pt1 | contig 10559 bp, 6 predicted proteins | sample 1559881 | NCBI WGS metagenome assembly PPYE01 (sample SAMN08240022, study PRJNA423297) | Human gut metagenome, whole genome shotgun sequencing project.
AGCGCTTCTTCCGAGTCGAAGTCCTCGACGGAATTGCGCAGTGCGTTGAAACCGATCAGGCTGTCGGCAACGATGACAAGGCCGTTTCCTTTATCGGGAGACAGGTTAAGCCAGCGCGTATCCGTGTGGTGTCCGTTCTCCTGAGGACGTACATAGTTGAAGTACATCTTATCGGCGGTTGTCTGATAGATGCCTACCATGGTTCCGTGATTGCGGTCGATGTAGTTTTCTTCCGGACCACGTCCGAAATACTGTACATTATTCATCTGTGCCGGTAAGCGGAAACGTACACCGATGCGGGGAACTTCCAGCTTGGAAGCGGCTTTGCGGGCTGCATCACTTCCGGGAGTGAAGGTAGCCATGCGGGTAGCTTCGGAGACTTCTGTTTCGGCAGCCTGCATATCGGTAGAAGTAAATTTGGCATTTACATGAACGATTCCGCTTGGGTATATCTTATAGGTGACAACATACAGATTGCCGGCTGCCAGCAGATAAGTTGCCTGCAACAGGACGGCTTTGTCTTCTGTGCTTACCTTCGTGTCTGTCACGTGGAAGTCTTTGCTGGACTGTTTCCATACGTGGAGGCGTTTGGGAGCACCGTTTCCGTAATCATTGTCATTAGGGAATCAGCGGTTCCGGTTCTACGGCTATCACACTGAAGTTAACGAAATATTCCGTTCCCGGACGGGCTTTCAGACCATTTACCGGTACGGTGAATTCTTTCGAAGCTTGCGGAGCGATGTCCAGTGATACCTTTCCGCTTTTGACGGTTTTTCCGTTGGCCAGTACGCTGTAATGTATCTGATACTTTTTCAGATTGGTGAAGTAGAAACGGTTCGTGATGTTGAACTTGCCCGATGCTGCGTCAATCGCATCGAAGCCGACATTCTGATGCACGTATTTCACTTCTGCCATTGCCGGATGCGGACCACGGTCGGGGTTAACAAGACCGTTGCAGAGGAAATTACCGTCGCTGGGTGCATTTACTCCGAAGTCACCTCCATAAGCCCAGTATTCTCTTCCGTTCTTGTCTTTCTGGAGCAGACCCTGATCTACCCAGTCCCAGATATATCCTCCCTGAAGGTTCGGATATTTATAGATAGCCTGCCATTGTCCCCAGAGATTTCCGGTAGAGTTGCCCATTGCGTGTGCATATTCTGACGGGACAATAGGACGGTCGCTGCCGTTCTTGCCGATATCTTCCAGCCAGCCGGCACCCGGATACTGAGGTACGTACATATCGGTGTTCCATTCCCATTGTGCACGTTCATAGTTGACGGGACGTTGCATGATGTTCTTGTCGGCTTCTTTCAACCAAAGATAAGTCTGGTAGAAGTTGTATCCGTTTCCGGCTTCATTTCCTAACGACCAGAAAGTGACGCTGGGGTAGTTCTTGTTGCGTTCGAACATATTGATATGTCCGGTTTCCGGATTATGTTCGTGGATATTGACTCCTTTCAATTTCAGCGGTTGTCCGTTGATAAACAGGCATACATAAGGTTTTCCGTTGGCGGCTTTCTGATCGATAGGTTTGATCTCGATGCGACGGAATCCTACGTTGAAAGGGATAATCTCATTGACTTTACCCTCTTCTTTGACAGTCATTACCAGCTTGTAAAGGTTCGGGTGTTCCGATGTCCATGTGTGTACATCGGTCAGATTCTTGTCAAAAGAAAGGGTTCGTGTCTCATTGACAGGGACATAAGTTGTCTTCTCTTCGGTGGCAACTACTTTTCCCTGAGCGTCGAGCAGTTCATATGCCAGTGTCAGATTGGTTGCAGCCGGACGATGATTGCGCAGGTCGACGTTCAAAGCGAATACTCCGTTCTTGTAACTGTCATCCAGTGTCGATGTGATGCGGAAATCTTTCAGGGCGGCTTTGGGCTGTGAATACAGATAAACATCCCGTTCGATACCGCTGATACGCCAGAAGTCCTGACATTCCAGATAAGAACCTGTGCTCCAACGGAAGATTTTCAGTGTAAGTACATTCTTACCCGGTTTCACGTATTTGTTGATCAGGAATTCTGCGGGGTTCTTGGAATCTTCGCTGTATCCTACTTCTTGTCCGTTGATGTATACATATACACCTGATTTCGCTCCGGCGAGGTGGAGGTAGATATCCCGTTCTTTCCAATCGGCGGGAATATCGATGTCCCGACGGTAGACTCCCACGGGATTGGCTTCCGGAAGGCTGGGAGGCTGTGGATTACGGGGCTTGAACTCATAACCGTGGTTGGTGTAGATAGCCACTCCATACCCTTGTACTTCCCAGTTGCCCGGGACTTTGATATCATTCCAGGAGTCCGTGCTCACGGAAGGGTCGGTGATATTGGCGGGAAGGTCTTTGTAGCTGTCTGCAAAGAAGAACTTCCATGTACCGTTCAGCAACTGATAATAGTTGCTTTTTTCAAACTTCCCGGTAAGTGCATCAGTCCGGTTATCGTACGTCATGAAGGAAGTACGCGGATATTCTTTATTGACCGATACAACTTGCACATCCTGCCAGTAAGGTTTGTCGGATGTCTTTTCGGCCATAGCGCCTGTTGTTAACAGAGAGAATATTCCTGCCAGTAATAGGTGATATGATCTGTATTTCATGTTTTTCAATCTTGTTTCTTTTTTTATTTAACTTTGATATGGTCGAAGCCTTCCCCATAAACTCCGATAACGGCACTTTGCGATACAAATGCGTTGGGGTCGATATCTTTAATCAGTCGGAAGATGATGGTAGACTCCCGCTTTTTGGCAAGCACAAACATCATTTTCACTTCTCTGCCTGTGTAGAAGCCGGTTGCATTGATGATCGTCACTCCACGGTGAGGGTATTCGTTGATGTGTCGTCCTATCTCCTCATATTTATTGGATATGATAAAAAACTGGACAGACTGACGTGCGCTGTTTACTACCTGATCGAGGACGAAACTGCAAATGTAAAGTGTTGCAAATCCGTATACCACCTTCTCCCAGTCCTTCAGAACGAAATAACTGGAGGTAATGATGATCATATCGCAGATCAGTATGACTCTTCCCAAGGTTATGTCCCGGTATTTGTTGATGATGGCGGCAATGACGTCCGTACCGCCGGTGCTTCCGTTGGCGCAGAACGCAACTCCGATACCGCCGCCACAGAACGATGCTCCGATGACGCATGCCATGAAAGGTTGGTCGCGAAGAAGGGAAACGCCTGATGCCAGTTGCTGGATAACGGACAGGAAGAAAGTCAGGGTGAATACTCCAAAAATAGTTTTAATACAGAACTTTAATCCCAATAACTTAAGCGCAAGCAACAATAAGAAAAAGTTAATGCCGAAATATGTATACTGTACCGGGAATCCCGTTGCCCAATATACAATAGATGCAATACCCGGCACTCCGCCCGTCGTAATGTCGTTGGGGAGTAGGAAAACGGTCCATCCGATGCCATAAAGTATCATACCTACGGCGATCATCACATAATCTTTGGCTTCCCGAAGGATAGTCTGTCTAGAGGGTTTTAAAATATCTGCTTTCATATAGGTGATTATAATAATCAGTAAAGTGCCGAACATGAACTTACGGATAACCTGACTTTTTCCCAGTCTGGCTATCCGTAAGTTTATATATTAATAAGGTATAATGGCTTATTCGGCAAAAGCATGTCTGTAACCTTGCACTTTGTTCCATCCGCCACGGGTGAAATCAGGAACTTCTACCGGAGCAGAACCGTTTTCGATGGAGAGTCTGGTCAGTTCGGCCATACAACACCATTCTGCGAGGTCGTAAACGTCCATGTCCAGTGGCAAACCATTGCGCAGACAGTATACCAGACGATAGTCCATGATATAATCCATACCGCCGTGTCCACCTACTTTCTTGGCAGTTTCTTCCAGTTCTTTGTGAATAGGATCTTTGTATTTAGCCATCAATGCTTTTTTTACATCTTCAGATACAGAACCGTGTGCGTTCAGCTTTTCGTGATTCGGCACATCATTAGAGTCTACTTGTGTAGGTCTTAGACAGTATTCCTCAATCGGATATTTGCTGGCATAGCCATCAGCTCCAACTACCTGGTACATACGGCTGTAAGGACGGGGAGTCATTACATTGTGCTGTATCAGCATTGTTTTGCCGTTCTCCGTACGGATGAGGGTTGTGGTCTGGTCTCCGTTCTGGAAGTCTTTTACTTCTTTTCCGGTAGACTTTTTAATGTATGCCGGACCGTTCACAGCTTTGGTGTCCATAGCTACGAGAGTTTTCATACGGTCGCCACGGTGAATATTGAGTACCTGGCAAGCCGGGCCCATACCATGAGTTGCATATACATCACCACGATGTTTCTGATTGTAGTCCATACGCCAGTTGTTCCAGTAATACGGCCAGAAGTCTTCCAGATTGTGTATATAAGCACCTTCTACGTGAAGTACCTCACCGAATACACCTTGTTGTGCCATATTGAGTGAAGTCAGTTCAAAGAAGTCATATACGCAGTTTTCCAGTTGCATACAGTGTTTGCGAGTCTTTTCAGAAGTGTTGATTAGCTTCCAGATTTCATCCAGTGTCATAGCGGCAGGTACTTCGATGGCTACATGTTTGCCATGTTCCATAGCGTATACACCCATGTCTGCATGGTGTTTCCAGTCTGTAGCTATGTATACCACGTCGATATCGTCACGTTCGCAGAGCTTTTTCCATGCTTTTTCGTCTCCTGCGTAGGAAGCTGCTTTCGGCAGACCGGCTTTCTCCAGTATCTTTTGAGCATTTTCAACACGTTCGGGGAGAAGATCGCATAAAGCTACAATCTGAGTTCCCGGAATATGTGTCCAGCGTTCAACCGCACCGGGACCGCGCATTCCCAATCCGATAAAGCCTACACGTAATCAATCCAGTGTAATTATTGTAGATATTTTCATTGCCCGTCTATATTTTTGGTAGAAAAAGAGTCGCACTATTCGCTATGTTATAATGATATTTTCGGCATCGCCCGAACAGTGAGCGATGCCGTTTCTACATCTGTAATGTGTGTTAAGTTAAATTATTCTTATAACAGAATACGTTTTCCGTCAGCTTGTACGGCATATAATTTGGCATTCACCATCAATATAGATGAAGGAATCTCGAAAGTCGTGAAGGTAGAAAAATAAAGTAATTTTCCATTTTCATCATTCTCTCTGAGTTCAAAAGCCACAGCTTCATCTCCGTTTTGGATGGAGACCTTGCGTCCTGCCAGCTCTGCCGTGATAGCTTTGGTTATCTTCTGATTTTCTTTGAATTGAGTGTAATATCCGACATCTCCGACTGCCGAATAGCGGTAGTCATTCGGTGGAAACTCACTTTTCTTTCTGTCTTCAATGTATTGGAAAGCATGTTTCGGGGCAGGGAATTGTGCCATGTATTCTTTTGCTTCCCGAATCATCGCATCACTTACATAGTATTTGTATGTTCCATACTGTTCGATAGTCGTATTGACAGGTTCGAAGAATCCCCACATCTCGAAAAAGTCTGTCAGGTTCTGATTGGCGGCTTTACTTGCCATTTTGGCAAATTCAAGTTGCTTTTTCCCGGGATCTTCACCTTCGGTCATATTCACTTCACGCATCAGTTTGAAAAGTGTTTGCCAGAAATCTGTTTTATATTCGCATCGGTGATAGTAAATCCATAGTTGCCAGTTCATTCTCATATGCGTTTCTGTGTCTTCGTTCTGGTGGGTTGCGTCTCCCATATTATACCAAGCCTGCCCGTTGGCATAACGGGCGGTTGCAACGCTTCCTAACCCGTTACCACGCGATTTGTATTTTCCTAATTTATAGATAATGAAATTAGAGAACAGATTATTAGATGATTCGGTAGAACTGGCCCAGTTAATAGCTGCCTGATGAACATGGCCAATTTCATGAGCTGGTCCCCACGCGTTATCTTCCGCCGCCATTACATTATCTTCCAACAAGATATTGCCTAAGTAGGTATAGACAAATCCGATTTGATAGTCAGAAGCCCACATATAACTTCCTTCCGGTGAGATGGCAAATAAATGGTTGTTGACTTGTGATGGGCGTACATCGTCAATTCCCATTAATTCTTGTTGCCAGCCGACAATGTTATCCCATAGATGGATAGCTGAGAGGATGTTGTTGGGTACATATTCCAATAATTTGTTGCGGTGGAAATAGAACATGATCTTTTCACCGCGTATGCAGAAGTATTTGTGTGTTGATTTTTTCAATAATTCAGCGTATTTTTCGTCTGTCTTATGTTCTTTCAGGTCGAAGAAACCGTTCACTGTGCCACTTCCGAGTGGTATGTGAATTTTGATGGGTTTTGCTGTATTTGAAGTCAGTTCGGTGTTGTACATGACAAACAATTGTCCTTCTCCTTTCATAGTCAGTTTGTTGACTCCGGGATTTAGCATATAGACATCGCCTGAAGAAGCTGTTTGCTTGTATTCTGTTCCTGTTTCCCAAATACACTGCATTGAAATATTCTGTCCGTATGTGTCACCAACCAATACGATGATATCGTCTCCTGCCTTGACGGATATACCAGTCGGATTGTCGAGATCACTATATTTCTTAGTCATTAATTTATCCGCCCATTCAGCAATATTACTGTATGGTTCATAGCTGCGAATGCGAAATTCTTTTTCCCATTTGTCGTATGTATTGTCACGAACCGCTTCTGCTATTCTGACGAAATAGTCTGGCAGAGCTTGTATCTGTTCGTTGGTGACGTTGTTCTTTATTTCCGTACAAGTTATATCGGTGAATACGGTAAGAAGTTGTTTATCCAGTGTTTTATCCGTATTTGTTTTGTAAAATTCCATTTCATCACAGCTTACAAAATCACCCAGACCGCTTAATACTTCGAATTTGATTCCGGTCGCTTTTATGCCTTCTGAAAATGAAACTTTGGAAGGAGCATTCTGCTCTTTAAAGTCATATTCTCCCTGTAATGTATAATCTGATCGGTCAGGATTGGTTGTTGTATATACTTTGACCTTTCCGAAGTTTCCATTACCGGATCGTGTATAATAAATTAAGTAGTCTATTTCCGTATCTCCTTTAAAATAGTATTCCAGCGTGACAGGGAATTTGGCGGATTGTCCCCACGGAGTGTGGAAAGGGGCAGCTCCATCAGTTGAAAATTTGCCATCATATGTATTTTCAATATCCTGTCCCTCCTGATGCTCACTCGCTTTGCCTCCGGTTGGTGTAACCTTGATGTCACCCTCAACAATTACTTCGCCTTTGGCATATTGATTAACGGTGATAGTATAGGTAGCAGTAGTTGATGTTACTTTTATGTTGGCTGTTCTTTTGGTTTCGCCTGTATTTTCATTCACTGTAATTCTCAGGAAAGTTCCTTCTGCTGCTGTCTTTTGTTTTGAGCATTGTAGCCAGTTTGCTTCATAAGAGACACTCCATTGAGCTAACTCCATAGATGTGTTAATTGGAATCTGGACAGACGTACTTGATTTATCCAGATTTTGTATCAGATATTCTTCACTGATACTGAAGGAGCTATTTATAATCGATTTTTCGGTATCCTTGCATGCCAGTGAAACTGTGAATAGAGTAAAAAGGGCTAACAGGTTAGTAATGAATCTTTTTATTGTCATTTTTTTGCTGTATTAGTTTTTAAGATAGATGAGGTATAAAAGGGTGAATCAAAAGTCTGACTCACCCTTTGTCTCTCATTTATTATTCGGACAGTATGAACAGACTAAATTCGCTCCATACAAAGAAGGAACCACCGGTCCAGTTGCTTTCACATTCAAAGCGTAAGGTGTTGGCAGCATTGTCTATTGAAACGTCGGGAGAAACATAAACTCCTGCAGCACCTGACGGGAGACCATCTTCATCCCACGCAAAACGCTTGTAAAGTTGTAAATTGTTCTCATTCGTTCCTGTATATAAATTGAACCATGCCAAAGCGGCATTTCCGTTATTTGATCTGTTTGTATAGGTGAAACGGAATGTCTTAGTTGATACGGGCAATTTTACTTGAACATAATGCTTGTCGGCAATTGATACACTCCACGCGCTGTGGAAGTAGGTACCTATATCTCCATCCAATAAATTAGCTAAGGAACCTTCTGACGGTTCTATTGCATTACTGGAAAGCATGTCCGCTGTCAGACTGTATTTTTCAACAGATGCAACCAGTATAAATGGATTCGTGTCGAATTCGAAACCGTCTTTTCCATTAATTTCCAGAATCTTTATACCCACATTTCCGGAGGTCTTCGTAAACTTAGGGATATTAACTTGAACAGAAGATGTGTTTCCAGGCTCAAATGAGATGATATCCGAAACCAACGTTGCTCCTTCTAAGGTAGTAGTAGTTTCATCAATTGCTACTTTACAGGTGAAATTCCATTGGTTTTCGACTTGCAATCCTAAATCAAGAGCAATGGTGCCTCCACTTTGGGGCAGATATTTAGTCACGGTTCCTGAACTGGATTCAGTGACTGAAAGAGAGGGAGTAATAATCTCCGGTTTCAGAACTAATGTGTTTTTATCCGCCAGGATGGAATCGGATGTACTGGTCAGCATGATTGGAAGGACACACGTTTGTCCCTCTTCAAGAGTCTGCTCAAAGATTTCTATCTCGTTGGTATTCAACTGTAAATTGATGATCTTATAGGTTTCAGCAGAAGAATAATCGAGTTCTTCCATGTTGAACGAATAACAATTGGCAGGCATTGCCACATAGTCCAAACCTCTCTCGGAGATATACTTCTCAAAATTGACTGCATCCATTGCACCGATATGGGCAGAAGCTGTCAATGTGGGTTGACTTCCGGATTTAATGACCGTTATTGAATAGTTAGTAGCCTCTCCTGTTTTATAAAGATCTACGGCTTGCTCACCGGTGGTCTGCAGTGATAGTATTTTCTCATATTCCTGCGGATAGGTATCGTCATAATTGTCGCAGGAAGTATTCATCAGAATCATCCCGCACAAACACAATGCTATTGATATATGTTTCATATATATTCTATATTGTTATGAATGAATAAAAAATAATTAATATCCGGGTGCTTGTACCATTTGCGGATTTTTGTATACTTCGTTGTAGAATACCGGATTCAGGTACATGCGGTTTTCCCACACATAAGGTGCATCAACTGTAGTTCGTTTATTAAATTCTTCGAATGTGGGACTTTGAACTTCTGCATTCAATCCTTCCCGTTTGTTTGCTCCAAAGTACTTGGCTCCTTCTGCCCAACGGCGGACATCGAAGAAGCGGTGACCTTCGTTCCATAATTCAACAAAACGTTCATTGTGTACCCAGTCTTTTATTGTCATATTATTTGTGATATCAGCCAATGTTAATTTAGGGATTCCGGCACGTTCACGAACAGGATTTAGTGCATCAATGGCTTCCTGTGTATTTCCTAATGCTGCATGGCATTCTGCTACGTTTAGGTAGAGTTCGGCCAGGCGGAATAAGATAGTAGGTGCGCTTGTTCCGCTTGTAGAACCGCCGGCTGTATAGAATTCAGTTACCGGATCAACAAACTTTTGTGTCAGGAACCCTGTGACACTATGGTCACGATTAAATAGAGACGGATTGTAACCGTGCATTTCCGAATTCCTCATTTCCAGTTTCAGAGGAGAACCGGCCGCAAATTTAGTTCCGTAGTCACCACCGTCAAAAGCCATCCATGCATAGAAACGAGGTTCACGACCCACATTCAATTTGATAATGTCTTCCCGTGAAGAGATACCTGCTGACTCAAACCATTCAGAGGAAGGAGTAAAGTCAAGGTCTTTTTCAGGTAGTTTCCCGTTAGCTGTATAGAAATGTTCGAACGTATATAATGTAGGAGATACACCACTATAACCAGCATGCCATGTTCCATCCGATTTCTTCAGAATACGAAGCGGATAACGGGAATAAAAATCAAACTGGTTGGATAATCCCCAGATAATTTCTTTGTTTCCTTCAGATTCACGTGTACTTACGGCATAGCGCATCTTCATTACGTTTTTCAGGAATTCTTTATTATCTTCCACGTCTGCTACTCCGGGAACAAAAGGTAAGTTCAGGGATTGTCGGGAGTAATATTCGTCGTCATCGTAAAGTTCACGGTCACCGGAAGTTGTAGCTAATGTAAGTGCTTCCTGACATGCGGCCAGTGCTCTTTCCCATTTGCTCTTGTCATAAGTATTGCTTACATTTTCCAACTTTTGTAAAAACAGATAACATTGTCCTATATATTGGTAAGTAGTTCCCCATAGCCAGTCTTGGTTAGTGGATGATGCAGTGTTAAATGCATAGGCGCCCCAATAACCGTCTGTGTTCCATGAATAAGGTAATACATATTCGTCTGTCGTAGAGTTTATTTCCCCCAGATAGGCACTGGGTAAGTCTGTACTGACACCTCCATAACAGGAATAAAGAAATCCTAAAGCTCGGGTGGGGCTTGACATTGCGTCATCGATATTGGGTTGTTCGGGTGGAACGACGTCTAGATAATCACATGAGGTTAAGCCCAATGCAGTGATAATAACTGCTATACTTATATTTTGAAAGATGCGTGTTAGTTTCATATTTTTTCTCATAATAAATTAGAA
>PPYE01233927.1_pt1 | contig 10558 bp, 8 predicted proteins | sample 1559881 | NCBI WGS metagenome assembly PPYE01 (sample SAMN08240022, study PRJNA423297) | Human gut metagenome, whole genome shotgun sequencing project.
AACCTTACCGCTTACAAACAAGAACGCGAGAACTTTTACGCGCTTTTTCCTTGGGAGCGCAGTGGAAGGCGTACTTGACAAACAAGGAAGAGTTTTAATCTCTTCAGCCCTGAGAGATTTTGCCGGTCTTGAAAAGGAAGTCGTTCTGGTAGGGGTGCTGGATCGGGTTGAGATTTGGGATAAGGCAAAATGGGATGAAAGTAATGCTGAAGTAGAAGCAAATATGGATGATATTGCCGGTCACATGGAAGAATTAGGGCTTGGCATCTAATTCATGACAATAGAAAGAGAGCAAGTGATGCTTTCTATCGTTAGAAATGGAGGACAATATGGAATTCAAGCATAAGTCAGTGTTACTGGAAGAGACGGTAAATGGTCTGAACATCAAGCCAGACGGCATTTACGTAGATGGAACGCTTGGTGGTGGCGGGCATGCCGAAGAGGTATGTAAGCGATTAAATGACAAGGGGAGTTTTATAGGAATAGATCAGGACGCAGCGGCGATTGAAGCGGCGAGTGTCCGGTTGGCCGGCTTCGGGGAGAGAGTCACGATAATCAGAAGTAATTATTGTGATATGAAGTCGAGACTTCGGGAAAGAGGAATTGACAGAGTCGATGGGATAATCCTTGATTTGGGCGTATCATCTTATCAGTTAGATACGGCAGAAAGAGGATTTTCTTATCGTGTTGATGCCCCGTTGGATATGAGGATGGACAGGCGCCAGGAGAAGACGGCGCGTGATATCGTCAATACATACAGCGAGATGGAGCTGTTTCGAATTATCCGTGACTATGGCGAGGACAAGTTTGCGAAGAACATTGCCAAGCATATTGTGATGGAGAGAGAACAAGCGCCGATCGAGACTACGGGGCAGTTATGCGACATTATCCGACATGCAATTCCGATGAAATTTCAGAAGAACACGGGACATCCGGCGAAGAGAACATTCCAGGCGATTCGGATCGAACTGAACCGGGAGCTGGAAGTGCTCAGAGATACATTAGATGAGATGATTGATTTACTGAATGATAATGGAAGGATCTGTATCATTACATTTCACTCATTGGAAGACCGGATCGTGAAGGGAATATTTAAGAAGAATGAGAATCCTTGTACTTGTCCAAGCCATTTTCCTGTATGCGTTTGTGGAAATGTATCGAAGGGGAAAGTGATCACGAAAAAACCGATCTTGCCTGGCGAACAGGAATTAGAAGAGAACAGCCGGTCAAAGAGCGCGAAGCTCAGGATTTTTGAACGGCATGTGAGTACGAAAGTATAAAAAGAAAGAGGAGAGATTGTAATGGCGATAAGAGAAGAAGCTTACGTATATGGGAACACCGTACGACAGCCGAGAGTCAGTATAGACAGACAGACAGCATTACAGCCTTCAGAACCAAAAAGGGTGAGTAAACAAGTACATAAAAATAGAAAAAGGGCACTGGATATGAATAAGGGATATGTGCTGTTCTTATCCGTAGCTGCAATTGCGGCGCTCTTTATTTGTGTAAGGTATCTTCGGATTCAGTCTGAGATTACGAACCGTTCAGAAGCAATCGCTGCACTCCAAAGTGAACTGACAGAGCTGAAAGAGGAGAATACGGCAATGTACAATGCTGCTACAGACAGCGTGGACTTAGAAGAGCTTCGGAAACGTGCTGTAGAAGATCTGGGAATGGTACCGGCATCGTCGGATCAGATCATCGAATATGACAGCCCTACAAGCAGTTATGTAAAGCAGTACGAAGAGATACCGGAAAATGGAATATTAGCACAGTCAAGTAAAGTTTCTGAGTAAAAGGTGAGAAAATGTCCAAAAGAAGAAAGCGAAACTCATTTCATTTTTTAAAAAGAAAATTTTCGAAGATTATGCAGAAAAAGCTAGTACTATTATTTTCATTAGTTGTGCTGGCTTTTGCTATTTTAATTGGAAGAATTATACAGATCAATGCCATGAATGGCGAGAAATATACAAAGGTTGTTTTAGACCAGCAGCAGTATGACAGCAGGGTGATCCCTTTTCGAAGGGGAGATATTGTGGACCGCAACGGTACAAAGCTTGCGACGAGTGAGCGGGTGTACAATGTTATCCTTGATGTCAAGGCAATGCTTGAGAAAGAGGAGTACAAGAAGCCTACGATCAAGGTTTTGAAAGACTGCTTCGGAATTGCGGAAGAGGATGTGGAAGAACTGATCGAATCAAGCCCGGAAAGCCGTTATAATGTGCTTTTGAAAGGGGTAGATTATGATACCGCGAAGAAGTTTGAGGCGATCGACGAGGATGAAGAGAAATATCCGTATGTGACAGGAATCTGGCTTGAGGAAGATTATGTGCGGAAATATCCGTACAATACACTGGCAAGTGATGTGATCGGCTTCTCGAATGCAGATGATGTCGGGACGATCGGTCTTGAGGCATCTTACAATGCAATTTTAAACGGAGTAGATGGAAGAGAGTACGGTTATCTGGAAGAGGGAGCGCTTCTGGAACGTACGATCAAGGAAGCGGAGAATGGAAACACCATCGTATCGACCATTGACGCGGAGCTTCAGAAGATTGTAGAAAAGCATATTTTAGAATTTAATGAAACGTATAAAGATAATGCGGAAGAGGGAAATGGAAGTTTAAATACAGCGGTGATCATTGCAGATCCGCAGAGTGGAGAGATCCTCGCACAGGCATCTTACCCGAATTTTGATCTGAATGAACCTCGTGATATTTCCGCATACTACACGGAGAAAGAACTGAAAAAGATGAAAGAGGAGGAGAAGGTTGAAATCCTCAATAATCTTTGGAAAGATTTCTGTGTCAGCGATTCGTATGAACCGGGATCCACAGCGAAGCCGTTTACCGTTGCGGCGGGACTGGAAACAGGTAAGATAAAAGGAAATGAAGTATATACCTGCGGAGGGTCTCTTGTGGTAGCTGAAGATACAGAGCCAATCAACTGCCATTACACAGCGGGGCATGGAACACAGACGATTGCACAGGCCATTGCGAATTCTTGTAATGTTGCAATGATGGAGATGATAAAGGTCATCGGTGCAGACGATTTCTACCGCTATCAGAGTATTTTTGGATTTGGTGCCCAGACAGGGATTGACCTTCCGGCAGAGGCGGAAGGAATTCTTCAGGACCCGGAACTGGTAGGTCCGGTAGATCTTGCGACAAACTCGTTCGGGCAGAACTTCAATGTAACGATGGAGCAGATGGTTGCGGGAATGTCAGCGCTGATCAATGGCGGGAACTACTATGAACCGCATGTCGTGAAACAGATTCAGGATGAGAATGGAAATGTGATCGAGACAAAAGAATCTGTTCTGAAGAAACGTGTGATATCTGAGCAGACGTCGACAATGGTCAAACAATATATGAAGGCGGTTATGGAAGGAACCGGAACAGGTGCTTCGGCGGCAGTGGATGGATACGATATCGGAGGAAAGACCGGTACTGCAGAGAAGTATCCGAGAAACAGTGGAAAGCATTTGCTTTCCTTCATCGGATATGCACCGCAGGATGAACCGGAAGTTCTGATCTATGTTGTCATTGATGAGCCGAATGTAGAATCTCAGGAGGACAGTTCTCTCGTCCTGAATCTGGCCCACAACATTATGGCGGAAGCATTTCCATATCTGAATGTTTCAACGATTGACGGGCAGCCGGTTGCGGCTCCGGAACAGACAGATGAGCCGGAAGCAGATCAGGAAGATGCACAAGTCCAGACTGATGATGAGGCGGAATCAGGCGGTGAAGGAGATACCTCCGGAGAAGACTCTTACGAAGGAGAGGCTTCCGGGGATGGAACGCAGGGAGACGATTCTTATGAAGACGGATCCTACGATAATAGCTCGGGAGAGATGGAATCCGGGTATTGATCTGTTGATCTTATGAAAATTTTTGTCCAATGGAATGTGAATAACCTCACAGAAGTGTTAATAAATTATAAAAACAACTTCTGTGAGGTTTTTTTATGAAAAATAAGACCTATAATAAGAAAAAAGTGCTTGTGGTCTTTCTCGCAGCGGTCACAGTGATCTTAGGTCTGATCGGGCGGCTGTGTTATCTGATGATTTTTGATGCGGAATATTACCAGAAAAAAGCGGAGGCACTTCATGAGAGGGAACGTGAGATCAAGGCGGCAAGAGGGGAGATTGTGGACCGGAACGGAAAGGTGCTTGCGACGAACCGCACCGTCTGTACCATTTCTGTGATCCACAGTCAGATCAAGGAGAAAGAGCACGTGATTGAAGTACTCGCAAAGGAACTGGAGCTGGACCCGGAGACGGTGAGAAAACGGGTGGAAAAGGTCTCTTCGATGGAGCGGATCAAGACGAATGTACCAAAAGAGACGGGGGATAAGATTCGTGGATATGACCTTGCGGGGGTAAAAGTCGATGAGGATTTTAAGCGCTATTACCCATATGAGAATCTGGCGTCAAAAGTGCTTGGTTTTACCGGAGGAGATAATCAGGGGATCATCGGACTGGAAGTGAAATATGAGGAATATCTGAAAGGACAAAACGGAATGATCCTCACAACGACAGATGCCCGTGGGATTGAGCTGGAGGGGATTGCAGAAGACCGGATCGAACCGGTGCCGGGAAATACATTGAAACTTAGTCTGGATTATAATATTCAGAAATATGCTGAGCAGGCGGCGCAGAAAGTGATGGAAGAAAAGCAGGCGGACGGAGTCTCTATTCTGCTGATGAATCCAAAGAACGGGGAAATACTGGCAATGGTGAATGTGCCGGAATTTAATCTGAATGATCCTTTTACACTGACAGAGGAATTTCTGGCAGCAAATGCGGAAAAGCAGCCCGCAGCAGATCCGCAAGATCCGGAGAAAAAACAGGAACTGCTGAATCAGATGTGGAGAAACCGGTGCATCAATGATACTTACGAGCCGGGATCGACTTTTAAGATCATCACTTCCTCCGCATGCCTGGAAGCCGGAGCAGTGAAGTTGAATGACACCTTTCAATGCCCGGGATACCGGATGGTGGAAGACCGGAAGATTCGCTGTCATAAAGTGGGCGGACATGGAACGGAGACGTTTGTGCAGGGAGTTCAGAATTCCTGCAACCCGGTATTTATCGATATCGGACTCCGGCTCGGTGTGGATAAGTTCTGTGAATACTTTGAGCAGTTTGGACTGATGGATCTGACAGGGGTCGATCTGCCGGGCGAGGCAGGGACGATCATGCACAAGAAAGAAAACATCGGTGCGGTAGAACTGGCGACGATGAGTTTCGGGCAGTCCTTTCAGATCACACCGGTGCAGATGGCGACGACCGTGAGTGCACTGATCAACGGCGGGGTACGTGTGACACCACATTTTGGTGTGGGGATTGTGGATCAGGAAGGGGAGGAAGTAGAGACGTTTTCTTATCAGGAGAAAAAAGGGGTCGTATCGGCAGAAACATCTGCAACGATGCGTACGATTCTTGAGAGTGTTGTATCAGAAGGCTCCGGAAAAAATGCATACATTGAAGGATATCAGATCGGAGGGAAGACTGCGACTTCCCAGACACTTCCGCGAAGTGCCAACAAATATATTTCTTCTTTTATCGGATTTGCTCCGGCAGATGATCCGCAGGTACTCGGGATGGCGGTGATCCATGATCCGCAGGGAATCTATTACGGAGGAACGATTGCAGCTCCGGTGATCCGCGATATTTTCGACAATATTCTCCCCTATCTGGGGATTGAAAGAGGGCCGGTCAGCGAAACAAAAGAGGAGGAATAGTTGAAAATGAGAAGGAAATGAAGTATACTATATAGGTTGAATAGAAATGAGAACAAAAGAGTGAAAGGGTGTATCTATGGATTATAAATTAATTGTACCGGTGCTGATTTCTTTTGCGCTGAGTCTGCTGATGGGACCGGTCGTAATCCCGTTTCTGAGGAAGCTCAAGATGGGCCAGACAGAGCGGGCGGAAGGTGTACAGTCACATTTGAAGAAGGCAGGGACGCCGACAATGGGCGGTGTGATCATCCTTGGAAGCGTATTGATCACTTCGGTTTTTTATATAAAAGAATATCCAAAGATCATCCCGGTGCTGTTTGTGACACTTGGTTTTGGACTGATCGGATTTCTGGATGATTATCTGAAAGTGGTGATGAAACGGTCAGATGGTCTGTTTCCAAAACAGAAAATGGCGCTTCAGATCGTCGTGACAGCAGTGTTTGCCTACTATCTTGTGAAAGTGACAAATGTCCCGCTGACACTTCTGATCCCGTTTTCCAGTGGAAAATATCTTGATATAGGGTGGCTTTCGATCCCGCTTCTGTTTGTTGTCGTGATCGGAACGGTCAATGGAGTGAATTTCACGGACGGGCTGGACGGACTGGCATCCAGCGTGACTGTGCTCGTTGCCACATTTTTTACTGTTGTGGCAGTCGGCACAAGAAGCGGGATCGAGCCTGTGACATGTGCAGTCGTGGGAGCGCTGCTTGGATTTTTACTCTTTAATGTCTATCCGGCAAGTGTGTTCATGGGAGACACCGGATCTCTTGCACTGGGAGGATTTGTGGCATCCACTGCATATATGCTCCAGATGCCGCTCTTCATCGTCATCGTAGGATTGATTTATCTGATTGAAGTGTTGTCTGTCATGATCCAGGTGACATATTTTAAGAAGACAGGTGGGAAAAGAATCTTTAAAATGGCGCCGATACATCATCATTTTGAACTTTGCGGCTGGTCGGAGACGCGTGTTGTGGCAGTTTTTTCTGTTGCAACGGCAATTTTGTGTCTGATCGGTCTGATGGCGCTTTAGGAGGGTATTATGGATTTTAGAGGAAAAAAGGTACTTGTATTCGGTACCGGGATCAGCGGGATCGGCGCAGGAGAGCTGCTTGAGCGGGCAGGGGCGTCTGTGATTCTGTATGATGGAAATGAAAATTTAGACAAAGACAACTTAAGAAAACGCTTTGCGGCGGAGAGCTCCGTAGAGATCTTACTGGGCAGTCTTCCGCTGGAAGTGATGGACCAGCTGGAACTTGTTGTGTTAAGTCCGGGGGTTCCGACAGACCTTCCGATTGTGAATCAGTTAAGAGAAAGAGAAATTCCGATCTGGGGAGAGGTAGAACTGGCATACCGTTTTGCAAGAGGAGATGTGCTTGCGATCACCGGAACCAATGGGAAGACGACCACGACGGCGCTTCTGGGTGAAATCATGAAAGCGTACAGAGACAGCGTCTTTGTTGTCGGGAATATCGGGACACCGTATACGGGAGCAGCCATGGAGATGAAAGAAAGTTCTGTGACGGTTGCGGAGATGAGCAGTTTCCAGCTGGAGACGATCGACACGTTCCATCCAAAGGTAAGTGCGATCTTAAATATCACACCGGATCATTTGAACCGGCATCATACGATGGAGGCATATATTCAGGCAAAAGAGAAGATTACAAAGAATCAGACAGAGGAAGATGTCTGTGTACTCAATTATGAGGACGAGGTGCTGCGTGCATTTGGGGAAAAACTTGGGGCGCAGGTTCTATATTTCAGCAGCAGGCGTAAACTAGAAAGAGGGATCTATCTCGAGGATGGAAAGATCATTTACGCAGATGGAGAACCGGAAGAACTCTGTGCTGTGGGAGAACTTGCGCTGCTCGGTACACATAATTATGAGAATGTGATGGCTGCTTCCGCTATGGCGGCGGCATACGGAGTACCGCTTGAGAGCATACGGAAGACGATTAAAAGCTTTGGCGGAGTCGCACACAGGATCGAGTTCGTGGCTGAGAAAGACGGAGTTGCATACTACAATGATTCGAAAGGTACGAACCCGGATGCTGCAATCAAGGCGGTGGAGGCGATGAACCGTCCGACGGTGCTGATCGGAGGCGGATATGACAAGGATTCCTCCTATGATGCATGGATTGATTCTTTCGGAGAGAAAGTAAGATATCTTGTACTGGTTGGAGCGACAAAGGAGAAAATTGCCGAGACGGCAAGAAGAAAAGGATTTGATAACGTCATCCTGACAGAAACTTTTGAGGAGGCTGTCATGGAGAGTGTGAAGCTTGCGAGAGAGGGAGATGCGGTGCTTCTTTCCCCTGCATGTGCAAGCTGGGGCATGTTTAAAAATTTTGAAGAACGTGGAGATAAATTCAAAGAACTTGTAAATCATTTATAAGGAGTGAAGAATTGTGGGCAGACCCGGAAGGAAAAAAGGGTATGATTACACATTGCTTGCGGTTGTATTTCTGCTCGTGTTCACGGGATTGATGATCTTGTACAGCACGAGTGCCTACAACGGTGAGCTGAAATTCCACGATCGTTTTTACTATTTAAAAAAGCAGTTGTTTGCGACGATCTTAGGCACGATTTTGATGCTGATCGTGGCAAATATTGATTATCACGTCTGGGAGCCTCTTGCAGGTATTGGCTATCTTGCTGCGATCGGGCTGTCTGTCGCGGTGCTTTTTATAGGAGATGAGTATAATGGGTCCAAAAGATGGCTGTCTTTGGGACCTTTATCTTTTCAACCGTCGGAGTACGCGAAGGTAGCACTTATTTTATTTCTTGCATGGATCGTCACAAAAAATGTAAAAGAGATGGGAAAGATCAAGACACTCTTTAAGATCATGCTCATGGTGCTTCCGGTTGTCGGGCTTGTCGGCGCGAGTAATTTAAGTACCGCGATCATCATTCTGGGGATTGCGGTCATCCTGATTTTTGTGGCGAGTCCGAAGTATGCACAGTTTATCTGGATGGGGCTGCTTGGCTGCGGATTTCTCGGTATTTTTCTGGGAGTGGAGAGCTATCGCCTAGAACGTCTTGCAATCTGGAGAAATCCGGAAAAGTATGAGAAAGGCTATCAGACTCTGCAGGGACTTTACGCGATCGGCTCCGGCGGACTTTTTGGGCGGGGAATGGGCAACAGTGTGCAGAAGCTTGGATTTGTTCCGGAGGCGCAGAACGACATGATTTTTTCCATTGTCTGTGAAGAACTGGGACTTGTGGGAGCTGCATTGATCATTCTCTTATTTTTGCTTCTGATCTGGCGTTTTTTCGTCATTGCAGTGCATGCACAGGATCTGTTTGGAGCGCTGATCGCATCCGGCGCAATGGCACACATGATGATTCAGGTGATCTTAAACATTGCAGTAGTGACAAACACAATTCCGAATACAGGAATTACACTTCCGTTTATCAGTTACGGGGGGACATCGGTCATGTTTCTTTTGATGGAAATGGGGCTTGTGCTGAGTGTGTCCAGTCTGATACAATAGAGAGAACATTCGGGAGCGGAGATATCTCTCGCGTAAGTATGAAAATTTAAAGAAAGGAGTGTCCACTCAAAGAGAAACATACAAAAGCAAAAACGCCAAGGACAGAAACTTCATCGTGCGCATATATAATTACTTTTTGAGTGGCAGGATAGGATGATGACGTTTCAACATCGCAAAGTACAAAAGAAAAGGAAATACGGACTTTATGCATTGTTTGTAGGTTTGATTGCGGCAGCAATCCTTGCGCTGTCTGTATTTCTTCTGTTTCATATACAAAAGATCGAAGTGACGGGGATAGAGATGCTGACACAGCAGGAGGTGTCGGACTGGGTAAAGAGTGACACGATGTCCGGCAATTCACTGTATGTTCTCTGGAAATCTAAGTTTCATCCGGATGAGCTGCTTCCGATGATGAAAAGTGCAGAGATCAGCATGAAAAACCCGTGGACGATCAAAGTAAAGATTGAAGAGCACAAACTGCTCGGAGGAATTTTATATGAGAACGAATATGCTTATTTTGACGAAGAAGGAACGGTCTTAAAGAAGCAGACCGAATCTATTCCGGGCATTCCTCTGATCGAGGGGCTGGGTGTGAAAAAAATCGTCTTAAATCACAAAGTAAAGGCGGAGAACCGGAAGGTATTCAGCTGTGTGATCCAGGTCGGAAAAGTTGTGGAAAAATGGGAGCTCAGCCCGGACAAAATTGCATTTGACGGGACAGAGGCGACACTGCATTTCGGAACGATCGCGGTCAATATCGGAGATGAGAATTTTGATGACAGAGTTGCACAGATTGCTCCGATTTTAGAAAAACTTCAGGGAAAGAGCGGAACCGTTCATCTGGAAAACTTCACAATGCAGTCGACGCTGATCAGTTTCCGTCCGACAGTGGAAGCGGAAGATGGAACTGTGACAGAAGGGGAAGATCAGACGATTGACGGAACCGGGGAAACAGACGGCGGTGAACAGGCAGATGATGGAAGCGGATCGTATGATGACGGAAGTGGAAGTTATGACGATGGAAGCGGAAGCTATGATGACGGAAGCGGTACTTATGACGGGACAGGCACTTACGATGACGGAAGCGGTATGGGGTATTAGGAAATGCCGCTGCCGGTATTTCGGCAGGAGCATGTGAATATAAAAAAATCGGAAAATCTAAAAAAGGCTATTGATTAATTAGAAGAAAAACTATATTATATATCTATATGGCAGAATCTATATAGAACCAGATGGATGTATAAGAAGTAGATCGATAAAGGAGGAAAAACTCTTGTTAGAAATTAAAACAAATGAATCTGAAGCAGCAGCAAAAA
>PPYE01234684.1_pt1 | contig 10558 bp, 10 predicted proteins | sample 1559881 | NCBI WGS metagenome assembly PPYE01 (sample SAMN08240022, study PRJNA423297) | Human gut metagenome, whole genome shotgun sequencing project.
CATAGCTGAAGTGCATTTATCTGCAATGATGCGATAATTGCACAACAAAAGTGCAGTATTATGCATATTTCTGCACTTTTGTTGTGCAGAGAATTATCAAGGATTGCTCAATAGTAATTTAGCATCACTTTTGCTCTCATGCTCTAACAAACTGTCTGTATCCCTTTATTCATCGTGGTTTTCGGTGTGGTAGCAACTGTGGTAGCAGGTATGAGAGCAAATGCTTGCCCTCACTTTTCTAAATCCAATCTCTAACCTTTGTAGTATCTTCATTTTATTCCTGTAGTTCCAATGTCAATTTAGGATAAGACAACTAAATTAGTTTCCTCGTCTTGAAACTATAGTTTCAGCGAAGAGAAACCATAGTTCCAAAGGCTTGAAACCATAGTTCCAAAGGCTTGAAACTTTAGTTCCAACAGCTTGGAATCATTAGTTCAAGCGTTTGAAACTTTCTGAAACATCTGTCGATTGGATTCACTTTGACCGTATGTTTGGATTGACTCGACCATGTTAGTTATTTCAATTGACCAGTTCTTTTAGGAGAAGCATTGAATCATTTATTGGCTAATAATGTATGGGGTATCAGTCATTAATAGCTGACAGATATTCCATACTTATATTTGAAAAATAGTATCTTTGCAGTGACTAACATTTTATAATGGGACGCAGGGAATCCTGCTTTTGATAAGTTGCAGGCATTTTTTGCTTGTAGCTTTCCTCATAGGCGGTTTCGTACCCCCGTGGGGAGTATGTAATGTACCTCCAGCGTCCTAAGATGTGTTAGTCAACGGGAAAGGCGAAACCGTTCTTTTTTGCCCCTTTATTAAACTTTTATCTTATGGATACTGAAAACGCTTTGACTAACGCGAAAGAAAGTCCCAATGAAATTTTTTTTGAAGAAGAAGCCCGTCTATGGGCAGAGGTGTATGGCAAGCAATCTGATAAGCCGGACCTTGAGTCTCTTCAACGTATGCTGGAGAATATGAACCATTTGTTGCTTAGCTTAGAACTTCCGTGGGAACGCTTTATTCCTATCTTATACCGAAGTTTTGCCCTTTATATGCGTCGTCCGGACGAAAATACAAATAATCGGAAAGCCTACCAACTGTCTGCCCAACTTATGGACTCTGTCGTTTACTTGTCACAGAATACTAACTTGATTCATCACATACACCTTTTCTGTAATATGCAGATTGCCGCTCTTGAAAAGCTAAAGAATGAAAAAGTAGAAATTGAGCAAACTGAAGATTAAACAAACAGAAAGTCAACCAATCTAAAGGTTACTTCGTTTTAAAAGAATCATACAAAGACTGAAAAGCCGAGTGCGATCTCCCATCGTACCCGGCTTTAATCTTATATGTTTAACCTAAAACCTATGAAACTTTTCTTTTATTAATCACACGCATTGCTGCTGTATAATATTCGCATGGAACAGAAATGAGTATACTGTTCAATCCATTGTCTTTCATTGATGCCTCGATATACGCTGCTTTCAATAAACTCTTTACGCTGGCTACTTCCCAGGGACTACCAGCAAAAACATTGACCTGAGAAACCTTTCTACTTGTAATCATATTCTTTTTGTGTTTTAATTGTTATGGCTGCAAATATAGGAAGTTGGATTTATAGATTAGAGCAATTTTGAGTCATAATAGTATAGAAATGATGCAATGATCTGATTTTAGCATAAATTGGTCAGTTTTTAGCATTGGAAAAAAGTGGAGAGAAAGGAGTGAAAGCTATATGCCAGTCGTCAGCCTTCTGATGATTTACCGGCTTATGTCCCATTTTCTCTTCAAAAAGTTCTTTTATTCAATTAAAATATATTTCTTTGCAATCATTAAAGACCTTTGGATATACTTAAACTATACGCATAAGCGCCATTAATATAGATCGAAATGACTGCAATTAATTTTAATTCGATATATACTACCTATTATAGGAGAGCATTCCTGTTTACCTTATCATACGTCCATAATGATTTGGTAGCTGAAGATATTGTATCGGAAGCAATCATTTATTTGTGGGAATTAAGTAAAAAACAGGAAATTCCGAGTATCGAAGCTGTATTAATCACTTATATACGTAGCAAGTCACTCAATTACCTGAAACATTTGCAGGTTCAGGAGAACGTCTACCAAAACCTGACAGATAAGGGACAACGGGAATTGGAAATCCGTATTTCAACCTTGGAAGCCTGTGATCCGAAGGAAGTTATGTCCGAAGAATTACGCTCAAAGGTGAAAACATTGTTGGCTGGTATGCCGGAAAAGACGCGCATTGCATTTATATCCGATCGTCTGGATGGAAAATCTCATAAAGAAATAGCTGAAGAATTGGGTATCAGTGTCAAAGGAGTGGAGTATCATATAAGCAAAGCTGTGAAGCTGCTGCGTGATAATCTGAAAGAGTATGCTCCTTTCCTGATATTTTTTATTTGATGATCTTGAAAATATCTTTTTCTCCTCTTTTTTTAATAACAGCAAAAAAAGTTGTATTTCTCACTAGGGATTATTTTTAGTGAGTGGTATTCTATATGAAAGGGGGAGCAAATATACTCCTGTTTATTACTTATAAAGTAACTCAACTTATAATATGAATCAGAATTTACTTTTAAAATATATATCCGGAAAAGCCTCTCAAAGGGAGAAAGAAGAAGTTGCAGCATGGATTGATGCCGATGCCGCTAATCTCAAAGAATTTATGTCACTCCGCAAAAGTTATGATGCACTTGTTTGGCAGGATGCGGATGAGTTGAAAACGGGGCGTGACAAGCTGCTTTCACTACGCACTTTTACGATGAAGGCGATGCGGATTGCGGCTATATTTGTTTTGGCTTTCGGATTAAGTTATATACTGATACAAACTCTGCAAAAGGAAAATGTAGAAATGCAGACCGTATATGTGCCTGCCGGACAACGTACGCAAGTGACGCTTGCTGACGGAACAATGGTATGGGTAAACGGAAAAAGTACGCTGACTTTTCCCAGTCAGTTCGCTTCCCGTACCCGTAAAGTGGAACTGGACGGGGAGGCCTATTTCGAAGTTCAGAAAGACCCGGAGAAACAGTTCATTGTTTCCACAGCCCATCAGTCTGCGATTAAAGTGTTGGGCACAAAGTTGGCAGACAGATATGATGTGGAATTTATCGTTCGACGCAATGTGCCCGATGATGACCTGTTCTCCGGGACATTCACGAGCAGGAGCCTGGAGCAGATACTGAATTATATAGAAGCTTCTTCGAAAATACGCTGGCGTTATCTGAACAGTGTACAAGGAAGTAAAGAGAAGATGAAGATAGAAATTTTTATTTAGTGTTATTAATAACCTTATTTCAAAAAAGCTTATTGCCATGAAAAACAAAGACCCTTGAAACTAAAAAAGATACGGGATGATATTGGTCGTATCTTCCCGTATTGAGCCCAGTAATCGTGAATCTACTTGTTTCCCGACAAGTATAACTACTAGTTTTTTAATTAAACTCGTTACAAATTTATGCAAAATTATTGTATCGTCCAATTTCTTGGAGGATTAAACCTTCTTAGGCGGTCTTCAAGGAAAATATCACTATCTATGAAGTTACTATTTATACTCATTGTCTGCTCATTCGGACTGGCATATGCGTCCGATGGATATGCGCAAAAGACTTCCATCACATTGAAGGCAAACGATTGTACCATAGAGGAAGTGCTTCACAAAATCGAACTTGAGTCCGGATTCGGCTTTTTTGTAAACAGTAAGAATCTCGATTTGAAACGCAAGGTGTCGGTGTCAGTGTCTAATAAGAATATATTCCAGGTTCTGGAGCAAGTCTTTAAAGGTGTGGGCATCGAATATAAAGTCTTGGATAATAAAATAGTACTGGCTGCAAAAGAAAAAGACGTTGCACAGCAGAGAAAAGAAAGACTTATTGCCGGCACGGTAAAAGATAAGAATGGAGAGCCGTTGATTGGTGTCTCTATCCGGGAGAAGAGTTCCGGTGAGGGAACCATCACCGATATGGATGGAAACTATAAGCTTTCCACTTCATCGGCGAATCCTGTTCTTGTATTTTCCTATGTAGGTTATCAGTCAAAAGAAGTACCCGTAAAAGGAAATGTTGCCAATGTGGTGCTCTGGCGCTTTATGTGATCGACGGTGTACCGATGTATAACATGATGAATGGAGGTGGCGGTGGTATCTATGACCAGCAGGGTACGGATGGCGCTGCCGACATTAACCCGGAAGACATCGAATCTATCTCTATGCTGACCGGACCTTCTGCCGCAGCTCTGTATGGTAATGCTGCCGCTGCCGGTGTTGTGCTGATAACCACCAAGAAGGGGTCTGCGGACAAGACTTCTGTCACGGTCTCCAATAATACTACTTTCTCGAAGGTGTCAATGATGCCTGAGATGCAGAGCAAATATGGTAACCTGCCCAACAGCCTGGATAGCTGGGGACCGATTGTAAACAGTGACTACGATCCGCGTGACTTCTTCCAGACCGGAGCGAATGTCATTAACTCATTTGCTTTGTCAACCGGTAACAAGAAGAATCAGGCGTATTTGTCGGCTTCTACTACCAACACCACCAATATATTGCCCAACAGTGGATACAACCGCTATAATTTCACTGTCCGTAACACGACCAGTTTCCTGAAAGACAAGATGACACTCGATGCCGGTGCCAGTTATATTCTTCAGAATGACAAGAATATGATGTCGCAGGGTTATTACTATAATCCTCTGCCGGGACTTTACCGTTTCCCTCGTAGTGAGAATTTCGATGATGTACGTATGTTCGAACGTTATAATTCCGGTATGGACCTGATGGAGCAATACTGGCCTTACGGCGGTACTTCAAGTGGTCTTGCCAACCCCTACTGGATACAGAATCGCCAGTTGCGGGAGAATAAGAAGACCCGTTATATGATCAACGCTTCCCTCAAATATCAGTTGTTCGACTGGCTGGATGTGGTAGGACGTGTGAAAATAGATAATTATGATAATCGTAGTACTTATAAGGCATACGCTTCTACCGGCACACTGGTGTCGGGTGACCGTGGAACGTACAGTGACACCTCTACACAATCAAAGAACACGTATGCGGATGCGATTGCTACACTGAATAAGAGTTTTAACGACTGGTCGGTCAATGTCAACCTTGGTGTGTCACTGAGTGACAGCCGTTATGAAATGATCGGATATGAAGGCGGATTGAAACTTATCAATTTCTTTGCCGTCCACAATATCGATTTCAATAAAGCATGGAAAGCAAAACAGTCCGGCTGGCATGATCAGACACGCGCTATCTTTGCCAATGCGGAAATTGGTTGGAAATCGATGATCTATCTGACTGCTACCGGACGTAACGACTGGGATTCAAGACTGGCTTTCTCCGATTACAAGTCTTTCTTCTACCCGTCAATAGGACTTTCCGCCATTCTGACGAGTATGTTTAATGCTCCTGATTGGCTGACATACCTGAAAGTTCGCGGTTCGTACACTGAGGTAGGTAACTCTTACGGCCGCTTCATGACTACCGTTACTTACCCTTACGATGAACAGACACAGAGCTGGACCAGTACCTCTTCTTATCCGAACACGAAACTGAAACCGGAACGTACCAAGTCATGGGAAGTAGGTTTGGACGCACGTATCCTCAATGACATCAGTCTTAACTTGACTTATTATCGTTCCAATACTTATAATCAGACATTCTATGCGGACTTGTCGCTTTCTTCGGGATATTCTAATATTCCTATCCAAAGTGGAAACATCATGAACGAAGGTCTGGAAATGTCATTGGGTTATAACAAGCAGTGGAAAGATTTCTCTTTCAATACGAACTATACATTGACATGGAATAAGAACCGGGTAAAACGGTTGGCTGACGGTGTGTACAACTATGCCACCGGACAACCTATCCAGATGCCGGAACTGTCTCCGCTTACTTATGGACATACGGATGCCCGCCTGATTTTGCGTGTCGGAGGATCAATGGGAGACGTATACGGACAACGCTTGCTCAAACGTGACTTGAATGGCTACATTCTTAATGAAGAAGGTGTCGGACTGGCTATGGAGAACAAAGAAACCTACTTAGGTTCTATTCTGCCTAAGATGAATATGGGCTGGAGTTTAGGATTCGGTTATAAGGGAGTTAATCTTGGCATGACTTTCACCGGACGTTTCGGAGGTATTGTTATCAGTGAGACGCAGTCCGTACTTGACGCTGCCGGTGTTTCCAAAGTCAGCGCGGACGTACGTGACGCAGGAGGCGTGCAGATTAATCAGAGCAAAGTCTCTGCACAGACTTACTATCAGACCATTCAGGGAACTGCGGCTTACTACACGTATAGCGCTACCAATGTACGACTCGGCGAACTTTCACTTAGCTATACATTGCCTAAAAAATGGTTTGACAATAAGGTCGGAATGACTGTTGGGCTGGTAGGAAAGAATTTATGGATGATTTATTGCAAGGCTCCTTTCGATCCGGAACTGACCACTTCAGCTGCATCTAACTTCTATCAGGGATTTGATGCCTATATGCTTCCGAGTACAAGAAATTTCGGATTCAATGTTAAATTTCAGTTTTAAATAATAAATAGGTATGAACAAGATAATAAAATATATCGGAGCAAGCGCAGTCGTATGTATGATGGCGGGGTGTACTACTAACTTTGAAGATTTTAATACCAACCCTTATCAGCCTTCAAAAGTACCGGCAAGTAACTTACTGTCTACGATGTTTAACGTGTATGCTTGTCCGCAACAGAATGCTTGTCAGGAGATTAATTGTATGTGGGCCAGCTTTAGCGGTCAAGTGACTGCGACAGCTAACTGGAGCTTTGGAAAGAATATCTTTGCTTATTATAATGCGTCCGAAGGGCACAATGACAGTTCATGGGGAAGACTCTACGGCTATATCTATCCTTCTTTCTTTCTGGTCGAGAACTCTACGGAAAAGAAAGGTGTCATTTATGCCATGGCTCAGTTAACCCGTGTTTATGGTATGCAGTTGCTCGCATCTTTGCAAGGTCCCATTCCTTACACACAGATGAAGGCCGGCGAAACGGAAGCCCCTTATGATAATGAGCAGACTGTATGGCATGCCATGTTTGACGATCTGGATAATGCGATCACCATTCTGAAGTCGGCGGCAACGTTCGGCGTAAATCAAGATTTGGCTGTGGTAGACCAGTTCTATAAAGGTGACTGCTCGAAGTGGCTGAAGTTTGCCAATACGCTGAAACTTCGGATGGCTATCCGCATCTCGGGAGTAGAACCGGAATATGCTCAGACCAAGGCTCAGGAAGCTGTACTTGGAGGTGTGATGGAAAGTGTGGGCGACAGTTCTTATGATACGACTAATGGCGGAATCAATGAAAATGGATATGCTATTGTCAGCGGATGGCCCGAAGTAAGAGCCAATGCCTGCCTCGTGTCGTACATGAACGGATATAACGATCCTCGCCGTCCTGCTTATTTTACTCCGCAGACTCAGACTGCTGCCGGTGGGTATGTAGGTGTCCGTTCGGGTTCGGCAGAAATACCTGAACCTACGGTATACGCCAACTATAGCAAACTCTTTATCGCTACCGACAAAACATTGCCACAACCGGTAATGTACGCTGCCGAAGCTGCTTTCCTGCGTGCGGAAGGAGCACTGAAAGGCTGGAATATGGGTGGAGATGCCAAGACTTTCTATGAAAAGGGAGTTCGATTGTCTTTTGAGGAATTTGGGGTATCGGGTGCCGATGATTATTTGGCTGACGCTACATCTATACCGGGAAATTATGTGGATAATTTAATTGCCGGACATACCGGAAACAATTATACGAACCAGTCGTCCATTACGATCAAGTGGGAGGATGGAGCTGATGACGCGAAGAAACTGGAAAGAGTACTTACCCAGAAATGGATTGCCTGTTATCCCGACCCGATGAACGGATGGGCAGATTTCCGTCGGACAGGCTATCCTAGAATCTTCCCGGCAACTGAATCTATGAATGCCGATTGTAATACGGGGCGCGGACAACGCCGTCTTCGTTTTACACGAAGTGAATACAATAACAATAAGGCGAATGTGGAAGCGGCCGTCAGTATGCTTAGCAATGGAAAAGATTCTAATGGAACTGATCTTTGGTGGGCAATGAAAGAAAATGGTACTTATTAATAGCTTAAATTAGGAATAACAATATGAAGAAATTATTATATATCATATTTGGAGTAATGGGTGCACTGATGTTTATACAGTGCAGCGACTGGACTGAAATGGAACCGAAGTTCACCGAACCGGTGAATATCAATGGTGAAGACTATTATAAGGCACTGAGAGAGTATAAGAAATCCGATCATCCGATTGTTTTCGGCTGGTACAGTGAATGGACCGGAACCGGAACGAATATGAACAACCAGTTGAGAGGTATTCCCGATTCAATGGATATCGTCTCTCTTTGGGGAGGGGCTTTCAACCTGACTGAAGCACAAAAAAGTGACCTTAAGGAAGTGAGAGAGAAGAAAGGTCTCAGAGTTTTGTATTGTCAGCATATCACAGATATAGGCAGAAGTCATACGCCTGCTTCTGTTGAGAATGATTTCATCGTGGATGGCGTACAGTACAACTCTAAGGATGAAGCGATGGCTGCTTATTGGGGGTGGTATGGCAATTATGGTGACACTTCGGAAGAAGGACAAGAAAAAGCTATCCGTAAATATGCGCGGGTGATTATTGATTCAATCAATAAGTATAACTATGATGGATTCGATATCGACTTTGAACCGAATTTTGGCTATTCCGGAAATCTGAGTGGAAATTCGGACCGTATGCATATTTTTTTGGATGAATTATCGAAAGAATTCGGACCGAAATCGGGAACTGGACGTATATTGATGGTCGACGGAGAACCGCAGACACTGAACAAGGAGTCGGGCCCTTTATTAGATTATTATGTGGTTCAAGCCTATTACTGTAGGTCGGATGAGGGATATAGTGATGCTTTGGATGGTCGTTTTGACAGATTATTAAATAAATTCGGTTCGATAGAGGATGAAGCTACGATTCTTAGTAAAACAGTTTGGTGTGAGGACTTTGAAAAGCATAAAGGGGATGGCGGACCGGAATTTACAACTCGTGATGGTATTGTGACTTATTCATTGAAGGGAATGGCGATGTACTATCGTCCGGGAGTAGATGCCCGCATTGGCGGAGTGGGTGCCTACCGTTTTAATCTTTGTCGTCCGGTGAATGACTATTTCTTTATGCGTGAGGTTATTCAGGTTCTGAATCCCGCTAATCATTAATTGCAAGAACATAACTAAAAAAGGATAATTATGAAGATGATTAAATTTTCAAGATATGTTGTGCTGGGGGCAGCTTTGGCTGTTGTCACCGGATGCAACGATGCAAAACTGTCAACTATCGATAATGGAGTATATATTGCGGAAGCGGCTCCTTCTAATACGTTTAGTCAGCAGATAGAGGCACAATTGGTGGACGAGGGAGATGTGATAAAAACATTGACCGTCCGTTTGGTTCGTGCTATTGATCAAGATGTAACTGTAACACTGGATATTGATCAGCAACTCATTGATGAGTATAATCAACAGCATGAAGCGTCTTACGAACTTTTGCCGGAAGAATTCAGAAGTTTTGAACGCACAGTTACGATTCCCGCAGGTGAAGTGTCTGCACCAGTCATTAATCTTACTATAAAGCCGTTTACCACCCCCAATAACGAGGCTTATGCGATTCCGGTACGGATCACTTCCGTAGCCGGACCGATAGGACTTGTTGGTAACGCAAACCATATTCTTTATCTGCTTACTTCCCCTAATAAACAGAAAGCGGTGGTTTTGAAATCAGCAAATAAAACCAGTCTGAACTTTAAAAACGAAATACCTGTTACTCAGTGGACTATAGAGTATTGGATCAAGTTCGATAATACAACGGGCAGACCGACAGGAGATTGGGTGGGTCCTGCCAATATTGCTTTCAGACGATTAATTTTCGCAGACAATTCGGCTCCTATTTCTTTCAATGGCGTTTTATTGCGTTATTGGGCGGATGGAGCAAAAAAGATTGCGCCATGTTTGCAGTGTCAGTTGGATGGAAACTATTTTGATAGTGAGGAATTTTGGTATCCGGATATATGGTATCACATTGCTTATACTTATGACGGATCTACTATTTCCCTCTATAAAGATGGTACATTGAATAATAGTAAAGCCGATTCAAGAGACTTTACATTCAATAATATTTCTTTAGCACAGAGTTTCGGCTGGAATATGCAGGTAGAATTAGCTCAGATTCGTCTTTGGAGCAAATGCCTGACAGAGAACGCTATTCAGGAAGGAATGTCACGCCAGATATCCGGAGATTCGGATGGTTTGATTGGGTATTGGAAGTGTGATGAAGGAAAAGGAAATGTATTGAAGGATAATAGCCCGAACGGTAATGATATAACGCTTACCGGAATTCCTGCATGGAGTGAACAATACAATTTCTATCATCCTAATGATTAAGCGGATGGTTGGAGCTTTATCAATTGATTAGAGAATCCGATACTTAC
>PPYE01454815.1_pt1 | contig 10558 bp, 8 predicted proteins | sample 1559881 | NCBI WGS metagenome assembly PPYE01 (sample SAMN08240022, study PRJNA423297) | Human gut metagenome, whole genome shotgun sequencing project.
GTCTAGGATACGCCGCATGGGCAGTCCGCTGGCCGAAGTCGGGGTGTTCGTCCCGAGGTCTCCGATCTCTTGCACGGAGAGCACGCGCACGATCCGGGTCCTGAACTGCGAGGGATTTCCCTGCGTCACCGCGATGTCGAACGTCCAGCGCCCTCCGGTCACCCGCAGCCGGGCCGTTACATCCCGATCCGTGCGGTTGTCCGCGAGCGCCGAGAACGACAGGTAGGAGAGCGTCTCTCCGGCCCCGGCGTCGCGGCCGATAGCGACCGAGAAACTTCCGTTCTCCAGCACCTCGCCGGTCTGCGACGCCTTGCCGCCGGTCGGAACGTCGGAAGCGTCGAGCCAGCGGACCGAGTAGGGGACCGTGGCCTGCACGTCCACCCGCGCCGTCTTCCCGGCGACATAGCCGAGCGACACGCTGCGGGCGGAGACCCCGAGGTAATTGTCGCCCTCGAAATACATCTCCGTCGTGAAATCCTCCCACGCCTCCGTTTCGACCGCAATGCTCGTCGCCCGGCTCGTCGCGGCCGTATCGGGATCGCTCCATCCCTCGCCCAGCACCTTGCGGATGCGGAAAACATACTTGTAATTCCGCAGCACCTGTCCGAACGGATGCCCGTCGATACCCGGGTCGAAGTCAATCCGGTAGTAGGAGAGCCGCTCCTGCCCGTCGTAGTACCCGCCGACGACGATGCAGGTTGCCTCCGACAACTGCGCCGCCGGGTCGCTCTCGGCCGCGGACTCCGGGAGACAGATTCCCGCGACCGACGCCGGGTCGGGTTCCGCGGCGGTCACCTTCACCGGATTCGCCGACTTCTGTGCCCCTGCAAACACCGAAGGCGCCGTGACGCGCGGCGACTCGGCCGAACCCATGTCGTCCGGAACGATCCTTATTTTGTCGTTCGGCCGATAGACATAGACCTCCCCGATCCGGAAAGGACGGGAACCGGCATCGAGCGCCTTCGTCACATCGACCCGCGCCACGGCGCGCAGCAGCCTGACATCGAAGCGGTTCTCCGCATCCGCCCGCAATCCCGACGGAAGAGATATCTCGCCGTACATCGGCAGATCCCCGGTCAGCCCGGAGAACGACCGTCCGATCCGCTCCCGAACCGTCGCCTCGTCGCTCCCCGCGGCAGGCGCATACCTCTCGAACGCATCGCCGTAATTGCACACCAGCGCCAGTTTCACCGGGTTCGGCGTCCCGGGAAGCCGAACCTCGAACTGCGTCGCACTCCCGGAGAACCGCACCTGCTCGCCTTCGGCCATATTGCGGTAAAGGTAACGGCCGCCCTCCTGCTCGAAGACGAGCACCCGGACCGTTCCCACCCGGCTCTCCGCCTCGTCGAGGTCCTCCGCCGCCCGCATTTGCGGAAGCGAAGGCCGCGGCGGGGCGATCGTCAGGCGCACGACCGCCTCACCGCCGGCCGGTTCCCGCTCAGAGGCCCCGGACGACGGGTCTTCGGAACAGGCCGCCCCGAACAGACAGAGCACCGCCAGTGCAACCGCCGCCCGCGACCGGATCGTTCCGGCCCGCCGTCCGCGGCGGACTTTCCTGCTTTTTCCGCATTCGTTCATAACCGTTACCAGATTTCCCATTGATACACTTCGTTCCAAGGCGTAATCTCCGTGCGGATCGTCACTCCGGTTCCGTCCCGCAGGTCAATCAGCAGGTTGGACGTCCGCCCCGAGGGCAGGGCGATGGGCAGTCCGTCGTCGTTCTCCGTCACCGCGATCACCGCACGGTCCGCGACGGCCCTGCCGGCCGCCCGCTCGTAGAGCGTTACGGTCACCGCTTCGGCCACGGTTCCGGAGTGGATGACGTTGAACGCCGCCCCGGTCGTCAGATCGCCCCGGTCGTCGAAAGCGCCGCTCCGGCGGATCGTGGCCGTTCCGCCCGCCGGATTGCCCTCATAGTCGTAGCCGTCGTCGGGCAGTCGCACGGTCAGGTAGTAACGCTCCTCCGGCAAACCGGCATCCAACCCCCGGACCGTAATATGCATCCGCGCGTTCTTGCGGACGACGACCACCTCTTCGGGCGTCTCGCCACCCGCCGGAGCCGGTTGCGCGCTGCCGAAATACAGGTCGTCCGGCACGCCGTGGTAGCCGTCGCCGTCCCCGATCAGGGAGACGGCCGCTTCCCCGATACGACTTCCGTCGGCGGGAATACGCAGAAGCTGCCCCTCCCCGGCATTGGCCCAGACCGAGATCCGGCACGCCCCGGGATCCGCACCCGGAAGCGGAACCGGCACGTGATGCACGACCTGTTCCGATCCGACGGAGACACGGCCCGCGAAGGTCCCGTCCGGCGAGAAGAGGAACAGTTCGGCCTCTCCGGCCGCACCGCTCTCCGTAATGTCCCGCCCGGTCGCGGCGTCCACGATCTTCAGGACGACCGACCGCCCCGCCTGCGACGGCGGACAGCCGGCCCGGTCCTCGCGGATACATCCCGCAAGGAGCGCGAGCGCCAGCAACGCTATGGAACGTTCCCGCACGGCCTACCACTCTACGTTCTGGACGAGTTCGGTCGCCCATTCCTGCGGCTCGACGGTGACCGTGAGCGACGCGGGATCGGCCGTGACCTCCGGATCGGTACTGCCGCCGCCCAGCCGCCTGAGCGTCACATTGACCGTATAGACGCTGTTGCGCCGGATGAAGGTTCCGTCGTTCGTACCGCCGCCCGTCACCGTTCCGTCGTTGATGCGGAACGAAAAGTAGGTCGGCTCCCCGGCATAGGTTCCCGCCAGCGTGATGAGCGTCGTGTTCCCGTCGGCGTTGTCGCTCGGCAGCACGTAGAAGTAGCGGTTGGCGTGATCCTCCGTCGTAACGGTCTCCGCGAGGTAGTCCCGGGCCTCGCTCTTGCCGCCCTTCATGCCTCCGTAGAAGAGATCGGGCGTATAAGCCGCCGAAGGCACGCCCATCTGCGCCGATCCGCGGGCCTTCATGACCATCACCCCGGTCAGGGCGAACTTCGCCGCATCGTGTCCCGCCTCGGGTACGATGGAGACGGTTCCCAGCTTCACCTTCGCCACGAGCCGGCTGACTGCCACGGTGCTCGTCTCGGAGGCGTTGGCGGTGAGCGTCACCGAGCCTTCGCCGCTCATGAACAACCCGTCGGCCGCGGTCTTCTGCGTGTCGAGGCCGATGACGTTCCGCACATCGGCGAACCAGTCGTAGTCGATACCGTCCGGGAAGGAGACAGTCGAAGGGACGTTGGCCAGCACCACCAGCTTCTTCGGTCCGGCGAGCAGTCCGGTAATCGTCTCGGAAAGGACCGACGGAGCGAAGGTATGCTTCTTGTCCAGCGTACCGTTGGCATTGAAAACGAACACCGTGACGTTATGCACGCTGTTTTCCGCCGCGGCGAGCTCCTCCTGCTCCGGATCGCCCGCAGGAGCCACGGCCCGCACGGAAGGCTCCTGTCCCTTCAGCGTAACGGTAAGGGAGGCCGTCGGTCCGGCCGCGGGCCCCTGCGTCGTCTCCCCGCCGTCGCAGGCGGTCATTAAAAACACGATTCCCAGCAGCCCTGCGAACACGGCCCGGACACTTTCTCTCCCGGAATGGATACTCTCTTTCATGGCAAATGATTTTATGTTGATACAAACTGCGAAGGCCGGCAGGTAGCTCCGCGCGGCGTTCTCCGACCGGATACTGCAAAAACCGGGACATTTCTCCGGCCGCCCGTTCTCCTTTCGGGCGCATTCAGCCGCCCCGACGGCGCCCCGACGCACGCCGTCCGGGCGGACGCCCATGTTTCCGGCCGAAAGGCGGCACGCCCCGGAGCCGCCGCCGGGAACATGCGGCGGACGGCGGAATTCCGGCCCGGCCGAAGGAAAACGCCCCGCACAGTTGCAGATTAGCCGTTTCGATCGTAAATTTGCCTGCGGCGGCGCGCCGGTCCTCCGCGGACGGCAGCCCCGCAAACCCGAACTCGCCATGAAAGACCTGAATCTCGAAATAGCCCGGCTGCTGCAATGGGCCGGCCTGGGCGGCCTGCACTCCGAATGGGAGATCCGCATCGTCGTCATCGCCGGAATACTCCTCGTCTCGTACCTCGCCACGAAGGCGTTCCGCCGCCTCATCATCCCGGCATTGCAGAAAATCAGCGCCCGGACCCGGGCGACATGGGACGACCATCTTTTCCAGGACAAGGTCATGCACGGCGCCTGCCGGCTCATTCCGCCGATCGTGTGGTACATACTCCTGCCGCTGGCCTTCGACAGCTCGCCCGTTCTGCTGGAGCTGCTCCGCAAGGGGTGTCTGATCTACCTGATCGTCGTCGCGCTGATGCTCGTCAGCGTATTTCTGGACACGCTCCGCGAAATTTCGGACGAACACGAGACACTGCGCAACCGGCCGCTTCAGGGCATCTACCAGATGATCAAGCTGCTGTCGGTCTCCGTCGGCTGCATCCTCGTGGTCAGCATCCTCATCGGCCGCGACGCCACGACGATCCTGGCCGGGCTGGGCGCCTCCGCCGCCGTGCTGATGCTGATTTTCCGGGACAGCATCCTGGGACTGGTGGCCGGCGTGCAGCTTTCGGCCAACGACATGCTGCGCCCGGGCGACTGGATCACGATGGCCAAATACGGCGCCGACGGTTACGTGACCGAAGTTTCGCTCACCACGGTCAAGGTGCAGAATTTCGACAAGACGATCACGACGATCCCTCCGTACGCACTGGTCAGCGATTCGTTCCAGAACTGGCGCGGCATGCGCGAATGCGGCGGACGGCGTATCAAACGTTCCGTCCTGCTCGACGCCTCCACGGTGCGGTTCTGCACGCCGGAAGAGACGGAACGGCTCCTCAAAGAAGGACTGGCACAGAAGGAAGATTTGTCGGAAAACGTTGTGAATACGCGGATTTTCCGCAGTTACATGCAACGTTACCTGAAGTCAAACCCCGGCATCCGCCCCGATCTGCTCCAGATGGTGCGGACCCTGCAACCCACCTCCGAGGGCATTCCAGTCGAGATCTACTGCTTCACCAAAGCGACCGACTGGATTCCCTACGAAACCTTCCAAAGCGCGCTTTTCGACCACATCATCGCCATCCTGCCCCGATTCGGATTGCGTATCTACCAGCGCCCGGCGGGCACGGACTTCCGGAGAAATCCGACCGGAAATCCGTGATGCGGCCGTGCCGGGGGAATAATAATCCGGTGATTATTTGGTATTCCGGTTTTATTTCCGTACCTTTGTAAAACAGGAGGGTGGAAAGACCTGTCCATGAACGAAGTCTTTCTCCGAAACCTTTCCGAAAAACCGATTTGGTATAACTTATGCAGCGTATAGGTTAAAACGAACCTATACGCTGCGATTTTTTTTATTCATTCTCAAAAACACCGACATTATGAAACATGCATTTTTAGGGGCTTTCGCACTTCTGCTCTCCGCCGTATCCTGCTCCGACGACGACAACAACAACGGCTCCGGAACGCCCGACAATCTGGTAACCCCGAAAATCAGCGCCCGGATCACGGAACAGGTGGCGCAGGACGCCCCGTTCACCGGCATTCTCGAAATCTTCCCTTGCAGGGCGGGCGGATCCGACTATTTCGGCAACTACATCAACGGCAAACTGACGATCTTCAACGGGTACTACACGATCGTACAGGGCGACGTCTACGGGAACAACAACCGGGAACTCCATCTGCCGATCGGTCCTTACAACATGGTCTATTGGGGCACTCCCAAGCACGAGGAACCGATTCACAATTCGCCCGAAATCAACAGCCCGGGCATCGTCAAGGGAGCCAATCTCGCCGACATGTACTTCAGCCTGAGACCCTACGGCGACGGAACCTACAAACCGGTCTATGACCTCGTACACGCCGTACAGGAGACCCGGATCGGATCGGAAGAGCTCCATACGGGCCTCATCCGCGTCAGTGCCGGACTGATCGTAAACCTCAGACAGAAGGACAACGCCGTGTTCAACTCCAACGTCAAGAGCGTGAAGGTGCAGATCGGCGGCATCGCCGAAAAGCTGAACTTCTACACGGCCGAACCGGTGAACCAGACGAAAACCGTACGCTTCGACCTCTCGCGCTCGGAAGACAATACGACGATGAGCAACGCGACGGTCATGCTGTTCCCTTCCGCCCCGAATCCCACGCTGGAGTTGTATATCACGCTGGCCGACAATTCGATCCACAAGCTGACGCAAACCCTGAACTCCTCGCTTTCGGCCAACACGCTGCTGACGCTCAACGTCGTGATCGGCGAAATCCTGCCGGAGGGCAATCCCGGAGACTTCACGATCACGGACTGGAACGAGGAGAGCGAGACGATCGAATTCCCGACAGTCGAATGATCCGCCGGAGATTCCGGAACGGGCCGCCGCGCCGGACCTGAGAACACCCCGTCCGGAATCGCCGAACCATGAAGAAAACGCCCCTGCCGCCTTTTTGCAGCAGGGGCCTTTCCGCGGAAACATTCCTCGTCCTCCCGACAAAGCGACCCGGATTCGAAGCGGAGCGGAAGGGCGGGGGAGGGACCTCCGGCCGTACCGTCCCCGGCAGTGATGGAAACGGCGGCGCGCAAAGCGGCCGCTATCCGATCCGGACCGGAACGACGGGCTGCCGCCGCACCTCGTCCAACGGCTCGGAACGATACCGTACCTGTCCGAAGTCGATCGCACGCAGGTCGATGCTGCGGATCGTACTGTCGTACATCGTGCGGTAGTAGATCGTCCGGCCCGCAGGATCCGTCGCCGAGGTCCACTGCGTGGCGCTCGGAATATCGGCCGGAAGCTCGCCCTGCGGGAACTCCACCCCGACCGGAATATCGAAATTGTTGAGTATCTGGAAACATTGCAGCACGGCGTCGAAGGCCGTCGCCCGCTGCGGAGCGGTCGTCTGATAGAACGCCGCACGGACGAACCGCGACGGCGGCGTGACGTCGCCCGGCAGCCCCAGCATGCCGCTGCCGGCCCCGAACGCCGCGAGGCGGACGCCCTCCATCCGGCGTTCGGGAGCCGATCCCGGATAGAGATTGACGTAGTTGTTCAGATTGGTCAGTTGCCATTCGAAGCCCGGCGAGTTGGTCAGCACGCCCAGCTCGTTCTCATAAAACACCGCATGGCGGTCCACGATCTCCAGCACTACCTGACGTCCCGAAACGTCGGCGAAACGCCAGTGCACGGTCGAGGCGCGCGGGTCGATGCCGATGACACGCACGTTGCCGAGCAACTCCTTCACCTCGTCGATCGTGCGGCATGCACCCAACACCAGCGACACGAGCTGCAAGTCGGCGATGCTCTCCTCCTTCCGCGCCGGATCGTAAGCCTCGTACTCGCCGTAACCCGGAAAGTAGAAGAGTCCGGCCGACAGCCCCTCCTCGTTCAGTCCCTCGGCCACGAACTCCTCGCGCTCGACCGACAGCCCGACATAGCCGTAACGGGCCGTGAACAGCATCCCGTCCATACCGTCGGGCGTGAAGGAGCGCCGGGCATACCCCCTCGGCACGACGACATAACGGCTGTTCAGATCGCTGCCGCCCCATTCGATCGTGCGGGCGACGACACCGGTCCCGTCGGCGGCCCGGAGCGTGATGCCGGTGCAGGCCCGGAGCGGCTGCGGCACGACGGCGACAAACGCGGCGGCCAGCGGCAACAGGAAATACGTTCGTTTCATAACGGATGATTTTTACACCGGCGAAACCGTTTTCCCCGGTTCTGCAAATATAGCGATTATCCGGGGAGTTTTCCCGAACCGCCGCGCATATCGGTCCGCCCGCGGCATCTTTCGGCCCGCCGTGTCCGGGGAAGGGAAGGCGCTTACGACCGTTTCCGGTAGCTCAGCGCCGCCCAGAGGTTGAACAGCACGGCGAAGAGCGCGAGAGCCGCATAGTCGGTCCGGAGATCGGCGACGGTCGCCCCCTTGAGGTAAACCGCCCGCATGATGCCGATGAAGTAGCGGGGCGGCAGGAACCAGGTGATCCGCTGCGCCCATGCGGGCATCGACTCGACGGGGGTCAGCAGGCCGCTCATCAGGATGAAGATCATCACGAAAAAGAACATGCCGAACATGGTCTGCTGCATGATCGCCGAATAGTTGGCCGCGATCACACCGAATCCCGACATGACGAAGATGAAAAGCGCCGCAGCCAGATAAACGGCGCCGAGCGACCCGACGGGAACCAGGCCGTAAACCGCCCAGGCGAGCGACATGGCCAGCGTCAGCACCCCGAGGCCGATCGCCCAGTAGGGGATCAGCTTCGCCAGCGTAAAGGCGAACTGACTCACGGGCGTGACGTTGATCTGTTCGATAGTGCCCGTCTCCTTTTCCCCCACGAGGTTCAGCGCCGGAAGAAAGCCGCAGAGCAGGATAAGCAGCATGATCATCAGCGCCGGAATCATGTAATTGCGGTATTCGAGCGTCGGATTGTAACGGTTCTCGACCACGACGGGATCGGGTTGCGCCTGCAATCCCCGCTCGCCGCGCAGCTCGGCGACGGAGGCCGCGACCGTCCGCACGAGGTACTGCATTCCCAACGTGCCCTTCGTGGCGTTCACCCCGTTGGCCGAAATGCTCACGCGCCGCGGTGCGTCCTCCTCGAGACTGCGCCCGAAATCGCGCGGAATCTCCAGCACGGCATCGGTACTCCCGGCTTCGAGACTGCGAAGCGCCGCGGAGAAATCGTCCGATACGCCGCAGAGCGTGAAATAATCCGAAGCGCCGATCTTCTGCACGATCCGCCGCGAAGCCGGCGAACGGTCGCAGTCCACGACCGACACGCTGACATGCCGGATATCCATGGTCGTCACCCACGGCATCACGAGCATCACCATCACCGGAAACATGAGCGCCATCCGCGGCAGGAACGGATTGCGGAAAAACTGCCGGAACTCCTTTTCGAGCAAAACCGCGAGTGTACGCATCGTCATTCGAGTTTATCGTTGAACTTCTTCAGCGCAATGACGACGAGCAGGACGGTCATAACCGAAAGGATGAGGAAATCCCCGAGAACCGCGGCGAAAGGCAGTCCCTCGATCATCAGTTTGCGGATGGCGTCGATATACCAGCGGGCCGGAACGACGCATGAAAGCAGGCGCAGAATGCCGGGCATGTTCTCGATCGGAAAAACCATGCCCGAGAGCATGATGAGCGGCATGAGCATAAGCATGGCCGAGATCACCAGCGCCGTCACCTGCCGGTCGGAAATCGTGGAGATGAACAGCCCGAGCGCCAATGCCAGGGCGAGGTAGAGCAGCGACAGGCACACGATTCCCGCGACACTGCCCGACATGGGCACGTCCAGTACGAAACGGGCCAGCAGCAGGATGGAGACCAGATTCAGACACGACAGCGCGAAGTAGGGGATCATCTTGGCGAAGACGATCCGGATCGGCCGCACGGGCGAGACGAGCAGCACTTCCATCGTGCCGGTCTCCTTCTCGCGCACGATCGACACGGAGGTCATGATCGCGCAGATGACGATGAAGATCAACCCCATGATGCCCGGCACGAAATTGTAGGCGCTCTTCATTTGCGGATTGTACAGCAGGCGCGTCCCGGGCGATGCGTCCGGAACCCCGGACGCCCCGGGCAGCAGCACGCTCTGCAGATAGGCGGCCCCGGCCGCGGCCATATTGGGATTCGAAGCGTCCATGACCAGTTGCACGGCCGGGGCCGCAGCCCCTCCGCCGGCCGACACCGCCGTCCGGCGGTCGAAATCGTCGGCGAAGACCGCCACGGCATCGGCCCTGCCGGAACGCAGCGTACGGTCGATCTCGGGCCCGGCGACATAGCCTTTGAACGTGAAATAGGGATTCGCTTCCAGCCGGGCCACGCATTGCCGGACCGCTTCGGTCGGGTGCGGCGCGACGACGGCCACATTGACGTTGTTCCCCTCGGTCGATATGGCGAATCCGAACAGGAGCAGCTGCACGACGGGAATGCCCAGCACGACGAGCATCGTGCGCGGATCGCGCACGATATGCAGCGTCTCCTTCCTGACGAACGACAAGAAACCTCCCATGCGACTATTCGGTTCGTTTGGCGCCGCGGGCCAGCGTCCGGAACACCTCGTCCATCGACTCCGCGGCAAATTCTCTCTTCAGTTCGGCGGGTGCGCCCAGCGCACGTATCCGCCCGTCCACCATGATCGAGACACGCGAACAATACTCGGCCTCGTCCATGTAGTGCGTCGTCACGAAGACGGTCATCCCTCCGGCGGCCGCCTCGTAGATCAGCTCCCAGAACTGGCGGCGCGTCACGGGATCGACACCCCCCGTGGGCTCGTCGAGAAACACCACCTCGGGACGGTGCAGCGTCGCCACCGAAAAGGCGAGCTTCTGTTTCCACCCGAGCGGCAGCGCCCCGACGAGCGTGCGGCTCTCCCGCCGGAAATCGAGCCGGCGAAGCAGCGCGACCGCCCGACGCAGGATCTCGCGCCGCGAAAGGCCGTAGATGCCGCCGTACAGCCGGATATTCTCGATCACCGTCAGGTCGTCGTACAGGGAGAAGCGCTGGCTCATGTAGCCGATATGGCGCTTGATCCGCTCGCCCTGCCGCGCAATGTCGTACCCGGCGACCGTGCCGCCGCCCGAAGT
>PPYE01171392.1_pt1 | contig 10557 bp, 6 predicted proteins | sample 1559881 | NCBI WGS metagenome assembly PPYE01 (sample SAMN08240022, study PRJNA423297) | Human gut metagenome, whole genome shotgun sequencing project.
CTGCCAGACCTTTTGCAGCGCACGTTCGCTCGCGTCGATGAGCGCGGGCTTAGCAGAGCTGGCTGCACACATAGCGGCAGACGAGGTTTGGCCTGATTTTTTGATGAGCGGGGTCCCGTTTGCTGCGTATCGGACTAGTTGCGTTGCCGGATCCCGCCGTTCCCGCTGCTTTGTGCGATTAGTGCTCAGGCAGACATCATCGAGCAGAATGGGACGATCACATGCACTCGTCAGGGCATCCCGCATTGCAGATGGCGTGCTCCCGGCGTGTAACTTATCGTGGCAGGGGGCGCAGAGCGCCATTGTCTTGCGCTTGCGCCCAATCATGGCAATTTCCCATTGTTTCCTGCCGCTCAAGTCTTTGAGTTTTCGTACATGGTGTATTTCAACCGGTACATTCTCTGTACCGCACCACTCACATCGACTCGCTTTCAGCCGCTTTATCATGCTATTGCGTCCGTAGTTCTCAAATACTCTTGCAATCACATCGGGATTGCCGCATTCCACTTTGGTATCGCGGCGAAACCCGTTGTTGTAGAACAGCACCTTTCCAACCTGGCCGTTTTTCTTCGGATACTCCACAACAAAATCTTTCCCTTGACGGTACTTCTGAGTCCAGCGGATCGGTGGTCCCAGCATCATCCTCGATCGATTTGAGTTTCCCGCGACCATAATGTACCTCTATACGCAGGACACCTGCTTTCAAGTCTTCATAATCGGTTGCCAAACCGTTTTCGTCCATCTGGTAGGTTTTATCACAGATGACGGGTTCCTGAGAACCACAGGCGATCCGGATATAGTGCCTGTTGTATTTGTTGGCCTTCTTCCTATCCTCGTGCTGGTAGAATCTACGCGCATACTTTTTCGGTGTAGCAGTTTCCTGCAGTAAGCGCACCGGTTCGCGGAACACCTTAGTGATTTCAACCTTTTTGTTTTTCTTTACTTTTAGGGTTTTAGACATAAGAAAAAGCCTTCTGACCATGGGTTTATTCCCATGTCAAAAGGCTTGTAAAAAAATATGCCCCCTGATTTTATGCTTAACCTGGTAATAACGATAGTTTCGATCTCATAATAGGGTGTTTTGAGAAAGGAGTGTTCGATATTCAATAGGGAATTCCTGTGACATAATAACATGGCTGGCTTTTCCATCCTCCTCAAAAAGTGATCATATGAATGATGGAGATGGAGGGTATGCGGGAATAGAAATAAAGCAGGCCATGTATTTCTATGGCCTTGAGGACAGTATCATACTCCACAAACTGCGGTCAGCCATGCTTTTCCAGAGACTCGTATATTTTGATGATGCGTCCGAGCAGCAGCGCGGACAGCACAGTGCCCGCACCGATCCCATAAAACGGGCTGTCATTGGCAAGGCAGAGCAGGGCGCTTATTGCTACCATCGAAATGTCAAAGGCATTTTTGACGGCTGAAAAGCGCAGATGGAAAACCTCGGAAATCGTATTGACGATACCATCGGTCGGCGTCAGCACCATCCTGCTTTTGACACACAGATAAACGCCCATGGCAGTGATGAACATGGTCAGAGCAAAACAGATAACGCGGGAAAACAGGCCGAACGTCAATTCAGGGATAATGAGGTCGTATAAATCTGTCAATAGGCCAAAAGCAATCGAAAGCGGGACTTCCAGCATGAAAATAAGCGTGATGTTCCTCGACAGCAGGCATTGGAGCGCAACAAATATCAAATAACAGATGATAGACGCTGTGCCGAGTGAAATATGGTAGATTTCCGAAATGGCATACATTACGGAGCTGAATGCGGCGACGCCGAGATCATACCGGATATTCAGCACAACACCTAATGCTATGAAATTCAGGCCGACAATATACCAGACAGCCCGTTTGCGTATCGTTACATTCTGGCTCATTTTTCTATTCCCCTGTTCTGCATGTCGGATAGGGCATGAGATGCCTCGATCCCTTTCAGATTTTCCAGCGCCTGCGAAATAAGAAGAACAAATCGCTCCTTATCTGCGGCATCCAGAGTATTCAACAGCTGATTGCCGGTGTGTGTGCAGTTCCGCTGCATGGTCTCAAACAGTTCCAGACCTTGTGCGGTAAGCGATACCTCCCGGTAGCGGGCGTCTGTTTGAGAAACCTCCGTTTTCAGCAGGCCCTTTGTCACCATGCGGTCGATGATAGCACGGGCTGCCTGATGCGTGATGCCAAGGTGTGCTTTCAAATCAACGGCGGACCGGTTGCTGCCGCTTTGAAAAAAGAGCAGTGTGTCTGCCTGCTCTGCGGTCAAACCAAGCCCCTTGAGATCCTCATTGCGGTTGCGAATGATCTGATTGGCAAGCTGCAATATTTTTCTCGCAAGGATATATTCGATTTCCATATGGAAGGCAGCCTCCTAAAATAATATACAACGTATTGTATATTAGCGGAAATGCGGGGGATTGTCAAGCCCTATTAAAAAGCAGTGCGAGGGGAAACGGCTTGATATGGGGGAACCATGGCGTTTCCTGCTGCTCCCGGCATCCAGTCAAACAGCCCTGCTGTATTTGGGGAGAAAAACAATAGAAATTTTTTTGAATATATGATATTCTCTTTTCAAACAGGTATCAGGGTATTTCAGTTTCAGGGATAATGTAGGGAGCATGTTCGATGAGCCGGGAAAAAGTCACTTTGCGCATACTGCGTCATGAGGATATCGCGATTACAATGGATTCCGGGGTATCCCTGTTTTTCGGACTGCGCGGTAGGTATACGATCGCTACGGCAAACGAAGAATACGCGATCGGCGCATCAGAGATATATGCCATATCCCCTTTTACGCTGTACCGGGTTTATGGCTCCGGGGATGCAGGCCTGCTTCAGATCAATCTTTCCGCCGAAATCCTGAAGCTGGCAAAATGGCCGGAGCGGCAGATGATCGCGTGTTACCTGACGCGCAGAGGGTTGACGGAATCGCTGGCGCTTGAGGTCCGCCAGCGGTGCGCTTCTGTTTTCAGGATATATTTCCAGCATAATAACGAGGCGGAGCTGGTCAGGCAGGCGACTGCGCTGGCCGTGCTGCTGCGTGACCGGTTTGCCGTTTCCGGGTCCTCCCGGCCGGAAGAAAGCATCAATACCTTGAAGCTTCTGGAGCACGCGCTCAAGCTGATCCATACACGCTGGAACCTTTCGCTTTCCTTAACAGAAGTGGCAGCGGAGCTGTATGTGTCGGAAAGCTATATCTCCCGGCTTTTCAAAAAATATCTGGGTACTACGTTCACAAAGTACTTGGTCGGCCTCCGGTTGGAGCATGCCGTTTCTGACCTGCAAGGCGGGCAGCCCGTAACAGAGGTCGCCTACCGGAATGGGTTTAAAAGCGACAATTCCTTTATTGATTTTTTTAAAAAGGCATATGGCTGTACGCCGGGGAAATACCGCCAGATGCACAGGGCGTCTGCGGAGAAGCAGGTGCCGCCGGAAGAGGACATCTCAGATTGGCTGCAGGAGCTTCTGCAATATGATAATGGTGCGGCCTCCAATGTAACCGATGAAAGCAAAACGGTTGAAAGGAAGATCCGGCTCAATATAGGAAAAAAGACCGAGCCGATCGTCCCAACCTGGCGCCGGCTGGTGAATATCGGCTATGCGCGGGACGGGCTGATCGGTGCGGTGCAGGAGCAGCTTCGGCGCGCGCAAAAGGAAATTGGCTTCACCTATATCCGGTTTCATGGCATTTTGAATGATGACATGCACATCTATCAGGAAAAAGCAGATGGATCGCCGTGGTATAATTTTACCTATGCGGATCTTTTGTTTGATTTTATTTTACAGACCGGGCTGATCCCCTATGTGGAACTCAGCTTTATGCCGGCGAAACTGGCGAAAACACAATACACGCCATTTGACAATGCGGCGATCAGGATCAGCATGTATAACGACGCGGAAAAATGGGAGGCCCTGATCCAGGCCTGCATCTCCCATTGGATTGACAAGTATGGACTGGCCAACGTGCGGAAATGGAAGTTTACCATCCTATCCTATAACTATGCCAAGGTTTCGGATCAGAAAATTTCGCATGAAGAATACTGCGAGATGTTTGCAGCCACCTATACGGCGCTGAAAACGATCGATCCGGAATTATCCCTGGGCGGGGGCGGCTGTTTCCCCAGTATCGCATTGGAGAAGGACGGGTTGGGGCAGTTTTTAACGGACATGAAGGCATGCGGCTGCCTGCCTGATTTTATCAGCCTGCAATGCTATCCGCATGAAAAAATCGTACAGGATTCGGATTTCGTGTATTTCACGTCCAACCAAATGTCAATCCCCTCCATCCTGAGCAAGGACGGGGATTTCATGCTGCATTTTTTGCAGCATTTCAACAGGATAAAGGAGAAGCTTGGGCTGTCGGCCTGTCCTGTTATCATAGAAGAATGGAATTCCACCCTGTGGCAGCGGGACCTGTCCAGTGACAGCTGTTACAAAGCAGCATGGCTCGTCAAAAATGCCTTGCAGAACTGCAATCAGGTGGAAGGCATCGGTTATTGGCTGCTTACAGATTTCATAGAAGAATGGATGGCCAGCAGGGAAGTGTTTCACGGTGGCTACGGCCTGTTTACCATCAATGGTATTCCGAAGGCGGGCTATCAGGCGCTGCGTTTGCTGAACCGGGTCGGGGAACGCAAAGTCGATGCGGGGGAAGGCTGGTTTGTTTCCCGCACGGAAGATGCAATCCAAATTTACCTGTACCACTATTGCCATTATGACGCGCTGTACCGGTACCGATATCAAAAGCTGCGGGATCCACACGATGCGTATAAAGTGTTCCAGACACAGGGAAAGCTGAAAATGGAGTTGGAGATCTGTGGATTATCTTCTGGAATATACCGGCAGGAAAGCTGGATCCTGGGCAGGAACGCCGGCTCCTCGTTTGATAAATGGCTGGAGATGGGGGCACCGGGAGTCATGACACTGGAGGATATCCAATATCTGCGGGATGCTTCGCAGCCGATTTGCAGAATATGTGACAGGGATACGACAGGTGTGTTAAAGGTGCAGGCAGTTCTGGAGCCGCACGAAGTTCAGGTTATTATATTGCAGAAACGGGACGGATAGAAAAATCCCTGTTTTTTTCAGAGGAATCTTTAAAAAATGAACATGGCGCTTCTTGGGTTTGCTTAACAGGCTGATTTAGCTGGGATGTCGGGATCGGCATTCCAGCTTTTCTATATTTTTTTCGATCCTGCATGATTAAACTGTTATATATCAAACCCGGGTAAAGAGAGCAGCACATCGATTGATGTAGGTTTCCAAAAAGGGGAGAAGAAAATGGCAACAGCAAAGCAAACCGTGCAGGCTTCAGCGGATGAAGCAAACGTAAAAACCAGCATATTTGAAAAGGTCTCATACGGCATGGGCGACGTGGCCTGTAACGTCGTGTTCGCCTTGACGAGCGGCCTGATCACCTATTTCTACACCAATGTCATGAGCGTATCGGCCGCCATGGTCGGTATGATCATGCTGGTGTCCCGTATTTTCGACGGCCTGTCCGATGTAGCGATCGGCCTGATCATGGACAAGGTGCACTCCAAGCACGGCCGCGGCCGCGCATGGGTGCTCTGGATGGCCCTGCCTTACGGCATTACGGCAGTTGCGCTGTTCTGCCTGCCGGCCAACGCGACAGCGGCGGTGCAGGGCATCTACATTTTTATCACATATAACCTGTGTACAACGGTCGTTTACACAGCGCTTAACCTGCCTTACGGGGCAATGGCACCCCTGATGACGCGCAACGAACAGGATCTGGCGAAAATCAACCTGTTCCGCATGGCGATGTCGCCGATCGGCAACATGATCGTGTCCGCGGCGACGCTGCCGATCATCAACCGTATGGGCGGCGACCAGTCCGCATGGATCAAGGTCACGCTGATCTACTCGGTCGTTGCGATCGGCCTGCTGCTGTGGTGCTTCTTCGGCACGAAAGAACGTGTGCGCACGCAGGCGGCGCAGGAAGCGGAGAAGCTGCCGATCGGTACTCGTTTCAGCGCGCTGATCCACAACAAATACTTTATCCTGATCCTGCTGTCCTCGCTCTTCCTCGCCGTATACCAGACGGTCAACGGCACCTGCGCGACCTACTATGCACAGTACATCCTCGGCAACAACGAGTATTACAGCGTGCTCAACCTCGCGGAGAATATCCCGCAGGTCATTGTTATCATGATCCTTGCGCCGTTTATCAAGAAGTTCGGCAAGCGCAACCTGGTTTTATGGGGTGCGGTGATTACCGTCGTCGCCCAGCTTCTGCTGCTTGTTGTGCCGGCTAACCCGACCTTTGCGGCCGTGGTCGCTGCAATCCGCGGCATCGGCAAGGCGCCGCTGTTCGGCTGCGTATTCACTATGATGGCGGATGTTGTCAACTATGGCCACTGGAAGACCGGTGTGCGCGTGCAGGCGCTCATTTTCAGCGCGGCGACGGTTGGCCAGAAGTTTGGCGGCGGCGTTGCAGGCGCGGTCGTCGGCTGGCTGATGGACGCTTCCGGCTTTACCGGCCTGCAGGAAGAAATCCCTTCTGCGGTCGCAATGGTCGAAAATCTGTATATCTGGGGCACCGTGCTGGCCTGGGCGGTCATTATCGTGCTGATGGTAGCATACAAGCTGGATAGGCAGTATAACGGTATGATCAAGGACATGGAGCAAAAGGGCATGCTCAAGCAGGCAGACTAAGAGGAAGTGGCAGAATGTATCAGAATTATCACTATGAGATCGATCCGAAGGACCCGCTGAAGCCTTTGTATCAGGGGACATTTGAGCAAACCGTAACGGTCGGCGGCAGACAGCGCCGGTATCTGGTCTATATCCCGGGGGGCGCCCGCCCCTCAACGGCAGGCGTATTCGTCCTGCCGGAGAGCGGGAAGACCGCGGATGACCTGTGGCGCGGCAGCTGGTGGCGGATGGTCGCGGATACCGAAGAGACCAAAGAAAAACTGATCGTGTTTTTCCTGGAACCGGAGAACGGGAAATGGGATGTGGACGAGGCATACGGCAAGCCGGACGGCGATGTGGCCTATATCGATGCAGTCCGTCTGGCAGGCGAGGCGCGGTTCAAGTTCTGCGTGCATGAGTCCAAGTTCTACCTGACCGGCTGCCGGGAAGGCGGCGTGCTGGCGAACATGGCGGCGATGAACAATCCCGCTGCGTGGGCCGGCGTGGTCAGTGCAGGCGGTTCGGCGGTGCCGGAGCAGTACCGCAAGGCTGCGGCAGATGATTTCTGCACCAACCTGCACGGCTTTATTGACGAGACCCATCGGGAAGGCATTAAAAAGGGCGAAATCCCCGTGCCGGCATGGGTGATCGATGATCCGGACAGCCCGTTTGGCACGGATAACGGCACGGCAGCCTATTGGCGCGCGGCCTGCGGGATCACCGAGGCCGGACACCTGATTGCGCCGGACGTAACCGAATACGTCCGCACAGAGGAGGCGCCGTACGCACCCAATCAGGAAAAAGAGGCGTTCCGTGTCTGCACCAGCACGATCAAAGGGGCGTCCGCCGGTTATGCCAACCCGCTGCTGCGCCGGATCTGGAAGGGTTTCCTGTATCGGCAGCGCCGCTGGGAGAGCGGGCCGGGCGGCGACCTGCGCGTGACGCGCGATCCGGTTGCCGATCTGGGGATGGAATACCACTATGAAGAAATTGGCGGCTGGATGCGCGAGTGGTATGTGTATGTGCCGCAGCAGGTGAAGGAAAATCCGGACAGGCCGGTGCCGCTGGTGTTTGCAATGCACGGCTACACCTGCTCGGGCGAGATTTATGCAGGCAACTCGGATTGGTACAAGGTTGCGGATAAGCATGGATTCATCGTGGTGCATCCCACTGCAACACCGGGGACAGTGGAGGCGGAAACGCAGGCGAGCAGCCCGGACAATGTGCCGCTTCCGGCGTGGAATTTCATGCACGCGGCACCAGATGGCCCGGATGAGCAGCTGTTTTTCCGTACCATACTGGATAAGGTTGCGGCGGATCACAGAATAGACCGTACCAGGGTCTATGTGACCGGACACTCGCATGGCTCGGTCATGACGCAGGTGCTGGCCATGACAATGCCCGATGCCTTTGCCGCGGCAGCCCCCTGCTCCGGCGTCCTGTTCCGTGGTTTCGGTATGGATATCCGGATATTGGACGAAATCAGGAACAGAAAAGAAAGGGAGATCCCTGTCTGGATGTTTGGCGGCGAGCAGGAGCCCTGGCTGCTGCAGGCGGTGCCGGATGATGAGAATGACACGGGCGACAGCATCCGTATCTGGCGCGCGATCAACCATCTGGAGCCTGCATTGCCGCGGAACTGGGAAGAAGGCTGGACAGAAAACGGCCGCTGGCATGATCTGAGCTATGCGCGGGCGGACGGCGCACCGATGGTGCGGTATACCTGGGTGGACTACATGCCGCACGCGACGATGCCGGAGATGTCCTTCCGCATTTGGGAGGAGTTTTTCTCGAGGTTTTCTCGTGTGGATGGCGAGGTAAGATACTTGTAAACGCATATTGTTTTCCGGAATCGAAATTATTTTGTGCCAAAAAGGAAATCTTTTAGAAAGAAGGGTGTTTATGAGACATCAATTGATCAGGAAAACTACTGCTATCGTCTTGGCCGGATTGATGCTGACGAGCACCGCATATGGTGCATCTGCAATCCAGACGGTCGACCCGCAGAGCCCTTATGATCCGCCGGTATCCGGGCTGTTCCATGATCAAAGCCTGGATGGGGACAACGCAGGAGAATATACAGTTTATATTTCTCCCGATTTCGAGCCCTGCTCAGGGGCGGTACTGCTGTTAACGCCGGATGACACAACAGCAGAGGGCTTTTTTGCGTCAGATATCGGACAGGCATGGAAAACCGTGATCGACCGGGACGGCTTGGCGCTTGTAGTAGCGGAACCGGAAAACGCAGGCGCATGGAATACGGGCGACAGCCCGGATGCGCGTGACGATGAAGCATTCCTGAAGGCACTGTGGGACCGGATGCGCAGTAAATCGCAGGAATTGGAAGCCCCCTTTGATATGGACGAGCGTGCTGTCTATCTGGTGGGCTATGAAGAAGGCGGTGCGGCCGCACAGGAATTTGCCATGGAATGGCCGACGCTGTTTGCAGGCGTAGCCTCGGTCAATGCGTCCGAAATCCCGGAAGATGTGATGCAGGCGGCAGGCGAGGCGTATTCCTATCCCTTTGCGCAGGCGGAAAACCTGGATGGACAGCAGGAAGTTCAGCTGCGAAACAGGGACATACCTGTGCCGGTATGGCTCGTTGGGTCAGAGGCTTCCGACAGCAATGCACAGGCTGTGGTCTCCTATTGGGTGGATGCAAATGATGCGGCGCAGGCAGAGGCAAACCGGTATGCGCAGACGGTTTACGAAAACGGGGAGGCCCGCGTTTGGGTAACCGGCCGGGAGACGGCAGGCAAGATCACGCCGCAAGTCCTGTTTGACGAATTCCTGTCAGAGGTACAGCGCTTTGTCGGCGATCCGGGCGGCCGCCTGGCATGGACCATTGATTTTGCCAATGACGGGGAAACCGGATATTTCTTCTATGAAAAAGAAATTGATGGAAGGATGCGGAGATGGATGACATATGTCCCCGGCAGCTATACCGGTGAGGAAGCGGTTCCGCTGGTGGTTGCCACGCATGGTTATTCCAGTTCGGCGCAGGCATTTGCCGGAGATACGCGATGGTCGGATATCGCCGAGCAGAACGGCTTTATCGTCGTATATACGCAGGCGTATCCTTCCGATGACCAGCGTGGGAATATTCCGGTCCCTTACTGGAATACCATGGAGAAAGGCGAGCTCATGGAGGGGCTCCCGGATGATGTCAGCTATTTCCGCCAGATGATCGCGGATATAGAGCAGCAGTACAATATTGACGACAGCCGCCTGTATGCCACCGGACATTCCAACGGCTCCTGCATGACATGGATGCTTGCAATGCATGCCTCCGATCTGTTTGCAGCGGTTGCGCCGATCGGCGGCCACCTTGGCACCCATCTGGATACCGTGCCGGAGGATGCAGAGCCGCTGCCGATCTGGATCACATTGGGTGACTATGATTATGAGCCGACAACAGGCACGGATACCGGGACATGGGATGCGCTGAATTACTGGACAACCTATAACGGCACAGACCGGCAGGCGGAGGATTCGGTTGACGGCCGTTTTACGACGCATGAATATGTCAACGACCAGGATATCCCGCTGTTCCGTTATACGGAGATCGAGAACTCTCCCCATTCCTATATGCCGGAAGTATCGCAGATGGTTTGGGATGATTTCTTCTCCCACTTTACCCTTAATAACGATGGAAGCCGGAGTTATGACGGCATACAAATTGAACGGGATGCCGCGTTCGACGATATTGACGGGCACTGGGCGCAGCAGGAGATCGAAACTGCGGTGGCAACCGGCCTCTTCTCGGGCGCATCAGATACGGCCTTTGAACCGGATGTACGGATGAGCCGGGCAATGCTCACTGCCGTATTATACCGTCTGGCCGGACAGCCGGAAGCCGGGGATCCCGAGTTTACAGATGTGTCCGAGGACGCCTAT
>PPYE01513374.1_pt1 | contig 10555 bp, 10 predicted proteins | sample 1559881 | NCBI WGS metagenome assembly PPYE01 (sample SAMN08240022, study PRJNA423297) | Human gut metagenome, whole genome shotgun sequencing project.
TTATCTGCGCTTTTGGCTTAGCATCTGCCGTACCTCGCTCGCCGTATCGGCACTTAGAATTATGCGGTATTGCCTTAGGTTTTCTGTTGTGGGTCAGCCTGCGTTTTCCCCGTTGGCTGAATCCGGTTCGCTCTGGGGTTCCTCGGCGCTGTCGGCGGCGGGCTCGGTGTTCCCGTCGGGTTCCTCCGCGGGCTGCAAAGCGGCAAGCTCGGCAGCGGCGGCGTCATAGGCCGCCTGGGCCTCCGCCACACGCTGGCTGGCGGCATCGTCATCGGAGCTGTCTGCCGTTCCGGCTGCATCCTGCTGGGCCTGCAGGGCTTCGTTCAGGGCAGTCTGGGCCTGGTTCAGCTTGTCCTGGGCATCCGCAAGGGCCTGGGCGCGTTGCTGTTCCAGCTCAGCAGCCTCGGCGGCTTCGTCCGGCACGGCGCTGTCCAGCAGGGCCGGTTTTTCCGGCAATGCCTGCTCGTTACCGTCCCCGTCCAACAGGCGCAGGGCTTGGCCATAGTAGCCGCCCCAGATGGCAAGAAAGCTCTTGCCGGGATTCACATCCAGCGTTTTACCACTGGCATCGGTCAACTGCAGCGGCGCTGTGGCATCGCCCTTGGTCCACTGGATGGTCTCCCATCCGCCTTTTGTCAGGTAGATGCCGGTGCCTCCGGTCAGGTCATACTGGCGGGTCACGCCGTCATCCTTTACGCCGGAGGAAGCATACAGTACAAACACATTGGTGAACGCTGCCTGCTCGTTATTGCCCGCATCCATCATGGGGCTGCCATCGGCATTGTTTTTCAGGTACAGGCCCACTTCCGGCGAATAAACCAGTTCTTCGGTATCCTTGTTGGAAAAGGTGATATACAGGCTTTTGGCATTCTGCTGCTCCGGGTCCTTGCGCTGGACAAAGTGGAACAGCGGCATGTTGGCACCGGCGGTATCAGTGTTATAGGTTGCCAGGCCGGTGTTGATCAGATCTTTTGTGGTGTACCAGCAGTTTTCCTCCCGGTAGCCGCTGTTGGCGCGGTCCTCGTCAAAGGCAAAACCTGCGGTGCCCGCATGGTAGCCGTCCAGATCCTGGTATTGCAGCACGTTCAGCAGGTTGGAAGCATACACGCTTTTGTTAATGTGTACCGGAACGGCATTCAGCGGCAGCACTAGCTGCAGCGGCAGATCCCGCCCTGGGGCCACCGGGCCGGCTTTTTCCACGCTGTCCACACTGGCAAACACCGCGGTCAACCCGGCAGTCTTGCCCTCGGTCACGCCCTCAATCAGCACATCCGCAGCGGCAATGCCCCACTGGGGGGTGCTGCCATCCCCGGTGCGGATGCTGACCGCCACCGGGCGCTGGTTGGTATAATCGCCCTGCTCCCCGGTCAGGGGGTTCGCTTCGGGTTCCGGCGTTGGGGTGGGTGCTTCTGTCGGCTCTGCTGTGGGCTGCGCTGTGGCCGCTGCGGCGCCTTCCGCCGGGGCGCAGCCTGCCAGCAGCACAGCCAGCGCCAGGGCTGCGGCACACAGGGGGTATTTTTTCTTGTTTGAACGCTCAGTCATACAGACTCCTGTTATAAAAAAGTACCCGCCCTGCGGGCGGGCACTTTAGACTGTCGAAAAAAATTCTAAAAGCCATTCCAAGCGGCAGACATGCGCCGACGCTTGGAATACCTTGCGAGCAAAAAAGGCATGAGAACATGCTTTTTTTGCGATAGGGTGGTTTCAAAGGAGAGGTACAGGAGCGTGGCGCTCCGGCGTCACGCTCAATCCGCCCAGGGGATATCCTCACCGCTGTCATCGCTGGCGGTGTCATCTGCGCTGCTCTGGTCGGCAGTATCCTGCTGCGGGGTGTTGTCCTGCTGGGGGGCAGACTCCGCGCTCTGGCTGTCATTGCTGGTATTGGTGGTGGTGCTGCTCTGGGTGGTGCTCTGGGTATTGCTTTCGGTGTTGCCCACAGCCTGGTTGTTGCGCGCTGCGCTGACCAGGTCGGTGGTGGAAGTCCCCAGGCTTTCACCCGCCTTGGCGTCGGCATCAATGGAAGTGTTGGAAGCGCTTACCGTTGCGGCATCCAGGTCAAAGTCGGCCAGGTCGCCCACCTTCAGGTTGATGGCTTCGTCCACATCCACAATGGTCACATAGCTCTTGCCAATATTGATCTCGCAGGGGGTATCGCTGCACTGGCCGTTTTCATTCAGATAGTACAGGCGCAGGGCTTCCAGCGGGGTACCCTTCTGCCAGTAGATCTTTTCGCACTTGCCGCCATAGAAGTAATAGCCGATGCCGCCCCAGCTGTATTCTACATACTGCAGGTCCGTGGTTTCGTGGCCGGGGTAGGTGTGAATATCGGTGAACAGAACGATCACATTGGGGAATTGCAGCTGATAATCGTTGTACTCTTCGTCAATGGTATCACGCCAGTTGCCGGAGAAGTTCTGCTGCATCAGGTAGACGTTGTTGGTGTTATCGTACAGGAAACGGGTCTTGTAGGACTGGCTGTGGCTGATCTCCACATATTCGCCGTCCTTCACCACCGGGCCGTCCTTGGTGGTCAGCTGGGAATCCTGGGACTGGGTCAGGTCACGCACCGGGTTATCCTGGCGGTAATCCACAAAGTTAAAGAAAGTGGAATTGTAGGTGCGGTTCATATCCACATTTTTGTTGGTGATATACTTTTCAATGTTTTCGCCGCTGGTGTACATCGTGTGTTCCAGTGCCAGGCCGTTGCCATAGCTCAGGCCGCGCCAGTTCACACGGTTGTAATCACGGTAGCCGGAAGCACCATCGTTGTTGTTCAGCAGGCCGTAATCATAATCCAGGGCGTACTGCTGCATGACAACAGACTGGCCTTCGTGGATATACAGGGCCTGCCAGGGCAGGATCAGCTGGAAGAACTGGTCACGGCCGGAACGGATGGGGCCAATCTCATCAATATCGTGGTAATCATTGAACACCGGCATAAAGCGGGTGATGCCGCCTTCCACCTTGATTTCAAACAGCATCTGCGCCTTGGAAAGGCCACGCTGCGGGCGGGCGTCCACAAGATTGTTCACCATAAGGGCGGTAATGCGCTGGCCCTCGGGATAATTTTCGCCTTTAGCCTCGCCGGTCAGCACGTTGGCTTCATACGGGGGCAGGGTCGGGGTGGGTTCCGGGGTAGCCTCGGCCTCGCTGCTGGCGGCGTTGGATTCCGGCGTAATGGGCGAGATTTGATCATCGGTTTTGCCGCAGGCAACCAGGATCGCACAAGCTGCCATAACGGCCAGAGTGCAAAGGATATTACGTTTCATCGGCTGGGTCCTCTTTTCTGCTCATACAGCTGGATGGATAAAATCCTGCCCGGTCCAAAGCTCCGGGCAGCGTATAGATTTATTGTACTTGTTTTGTAATGATTTGTAAAGATTAAAACCAGATTTTACATGTCACCGCGGCATACCGCCCACACCCCACCCGCATTTTTTTGTTGCTCTTGGCCGGCAACACTGATATAATAAATAAGTATATTTCAAGCGCAGTGCTTGTTAAAACAAAGGAGATTCTACCGCCATGGGACTTTTTTTCTCTTCTGACCGCTTTACCCGTCCCGGACCGGGCGTGCGCCCGGACGCCCCGCGCAAAAAGGGTGTTGCCCGCCTGGCCGAAATTATGGGCCGCGATATGTGGAACTTTTTCCGCGCCGGTTTCCTGGCTTTCCTGGGCTGCCTGCCTTTTATTATCGGTATGTTTTTTGCCGTTGAAACGCACGCGCTGCTGTTCATGCTGCTGGCTGGTATCATCGGCGGCCTGATCGCAGGCCCGGAGCTGAGCGCCATGGCCGATACCGTGCTGCGCAGCCTGCGCGATGAACCTGGCTACTGGTGGGAAACCTACCGCCGCGTGTGGAAGCGCAACGCCAGGGAAAGCCTGGTTCCCGGCATGCTGACCGGTCTGGTGCTTTCGATCCAGATCTTTACCCTGTTCCACATGTCGGTCATCAGCGCCGGTATTGTTACCTGGGTGCTGCTGATCCTAAGCTTTGTGGTAACGCTGGGCTTGGAAAGTTACATCTGGCCGCAGATTGCCCTGCTGGATCTGCCGCTGTACGGCATTTTGAAAAACAGCCTGCTGCTGTTCTTGGGCTACTTGCCCCGCAGCCTGGGTGCCATCGCCATCAAAGCTGTGTATTGGGGCGCCATTTTGCTGTTCTTCCCACTGACGACGATCATTCTGCCGTTCACCAACTTCTGGCTGCCGATGCTTCCTGCCCTGCTGTGCGTCTACCAGCCGCTGAACAAGTGCTTTACCATTGAAAGCACCATCAACAAGATGCGCGAAGACGAACTGAACGCCGCCCTCGCCAAAGATAACGAGCCCCTGCCCGAAGACCCCACCGAGAAAGCCGAAGAATCCACCGAAGCTTCCTCCGACGACTCTTCCTCCGACGACGTCCAGTAATCCATTTACTAAACGATATAAAAAGCGCACAGCGCCCGATCTATCGGCGCTGTGCGCTTTTTCCTTTCATTGCTAATTTCTAATTATTTAATGTAGTTTACCCCCATGATCGCCACCCCCAGCACAACCAGCACAACGCCGGTGGCGCGGTTCAAGGTGGCGGGGCTGGCCTTGTTGGCGAAGCGTGCGGCAATGCGCGCCCACAACAGCGTGGACCCCACACAGAACACCAGGCACCACAGGTTCGGCATACCGCCGATGGCAAAGTGGCTGACGGCACCGGTAAAGGCTGTAAAGGTCATAATGAATACGCTGGTACCCACAGCGGTCTTCAGCTCATACCCCAGCACACTGGTCAGGATCAACAGCATCATCATGCCGCCGCCTGCACCGATAAACCCGCAGATAAAGCCGATCATCACACCACAGATCACCGACTGTACAAACCGCTTTTTGGGGTCTACCGCTTCCATTGCGTTCTTGGTGGTCATAACCGGCTTTACAATAAACTTAACGCCGAGCAGGAATGTCATAAATACCGAGAAACTGCCCATCGTGCTGTTGGGCACCTGGCTGGCGATCCAGCTGCCCACCATGGTAAAGCACAAAACCGATACCATCATCACAACGCCGTTGCGGATGTCCAGATTTTTGTTTTTGCCATAGGTATAAGCGCTGACCGCGCTGGCCAACACATCGCTGGCCAGTGCAATGCCCACAGCCTCGTAAGCGGGCATATCCAAAAAGGTAATGAGCATCGGGCTGATGACCGCCGCCGCGCTCATGCCGGCAAAGCCGGTGCCAAGGCCCGCGCCGATGCCGGCAATAAAGCACACGATAAATTTAATCAACATTGTCATTGTTTTTATCCTCCAGATACTTTTCCACGTTTTTGCGGATGCGCTCCATGCTGCGCTGCATATGCTCCAGCTCTTCGGGGGTAAATCCATCCAACAGCGCCGCGCCAAACTGTTCCTGTGCGCTGCGCCCGGCCGCTATCATCGGCTGCGCGGGGTCACACAGGCGCAGGTGGGCAGTTTTGCGATTTTCCAACTGGTATTCCCGCCGCAGGCAGCCGCGGGCTTCCAGATTTTTGATTGCCGCCGACACCTGAGATTTTGCTAAAAAACGAACCTCCACAATATCGGTTGCCGTATCATAGCGGGTGTTGTTCGCTAAAAACAGCAAAATATCCAGCTCAATGCGCGTTAAGCCATATTTAGCGCACACCGGGCTGACAAATTCAGAATATAACGTTTTTACCGCGTTCTGTTGCTCCAGCGGGTTGACCAGCTGCATTTCGCATTCTCCCTTCTGTATTTTGTTCATTTTTGAACCATTTTATCACAGCTTTCTCTTTTGTCAAGAGGGGCACTAGCTGCCAGGTTTTTACACTTGTCACTTTAGCCGCTATTTTTGTTCATTGCTCGCTTCTCTGTTTTTTCGTTATGGTCATGGGCTTTCCTTTCCCTGTCAACGCCCTCTGCCTGAAAGCGCACAGCTTTTGGCCCACTGTTCTTTTGCACGCCAGTCACAATGTATTTGTGCGCTCCATCTTTAATGCCGCTACTGTGAACGGCCCTTATACACAATACTATCAATTATTTTTACTTTTTGTCTTACCTATTAAAATAAGAATGTCATAAATGATTAACCCATGATGGAATCTTTCCTTCACGGTGAAAAAAACTGCCTGTCATTTTTATGTCCATAAGTATCTTTCATGTGTATTCAGATTGCTGAAAATGCGTAATACATTAGTAAAACGTCACAAAAATCGAACGCAAATTTTGTAGTGGGTTACGCGCTTAACCTTTGTAAATTTCACATTTATCATGTACCATATAATCATAATGCCACAGAAGAAGGAATGGAAATGACGCAGAACAGGATTAGAATCGTAGATGTGGCAGATTTATGAAGTTTTTGCAAGGAAAGAACATTCGGATTCCAGAGGATATCCAGATTATCGGCTTTGATGACAGCATGGCAAGTAAGGAAAGCAATCCTTCCCTCACAACGATTCATCAGGAAGCAAACTTAAGGGCGAAAACGGCAATTGAATGTCTGGAGGCAATGCGCGATGGAACAGAATATAAGCCACAAATCGTGTTGCCGGTTGATTTAAGGCAATACCGCATAATTCTAAGTGCCGATACGGCGAGCGAGGTGCGGCAGCTGCTAAGCCAAAAGCGCAGATAATTAATTGCTCAGTTTATTGGTGCGGAAGAAAGCAAAGAGGCATGGTGCAGTTTTGATGTGAGCCTCATCTGCGGAATTATAATGTCAGTATTGTTCCTGCTTGCAGCTGGAGTTTTTCCGTCGCAGATTCTTGGACTGTATACGAAAGATATGAGTATTGTAAATACTGGTACGGTTTATTTTAGAATCGTAGCGCTTTCTTATATTCCAATGGCTGTCAGCAATATTTTATCCTCATGGCTGCGCTGTAAGGAATATGCCACGATACCATTTCTGGCAAGCTTTGGAGCAGTTATTGTAAACACAGGACTGAACTATCTGCTGATATTTGGAAAATTTGGATTTCCCTGTATGGCAATAAAGGGAGCTGCGATTGCCACACTTATTTCGCAGTTGTTTAATCTTGTATTTATTGTTATCGGATTTGTCTTATGTATTAAAAAAGATGGAGATAAACCGGTATTGTCTCTACATTTTAAAAAAATCACAATCAGGGATTATCTGATAATGATTATGCCGATTCTGATCAGTAAGTTTTTATGGAGTCTCGGGCAAAATGTAGAGTCTGCTGTTTATGGACATCTTGGCACATCAAACCTTGCAGCCTATACACTTACCAGTCCGATACAAGCGCTTATCGTAGGGGCACTTAGTGGATTGTCTGCGGCTGCCGGTGTGATGATCGGCAAAAGGCTTGGTAGGAAAGAATATAATGAGGCTTACGCAGAATCAAAGAAGATTATGTATGCAGGCTTATTGGGTGGAGTAGCAGTATCAGCTTTGCTCATTCTTTTGGCTGGAGCATATACCGGATTATATCGTGTTGATGACAGCGTAAAAGAGCTTGGAAAGACGCTGCTCATCGTATTTGCCCTGTATGCTCCGGTCAAGGTGGAAAATATGATCCTTGGCGGAGGCATTATAAGAAGTGGCGGCAACACAAAAACCATTATGATTATTGATATTATTGGCACATGGTGTATCGGAATTCCACTGTGTCTGCTTGCAGCATATGTATTCAAGTGGGGAATTGTTGGTGTGTACACATTGCTTACCACGGAAGAATTGTTCAGGCTTGCTGTATCGTTAATTATCTTTAAAAGGCGTAACTGGATCGTTAGTTTATGCTGATTTACTTCTTGCAGGACTTTTACGACGAGATTGCCGACCAGATCTTCAAACTCCGGAAACAGCGAGAAAAATGTACGGTCAATACTGCTGCCAGAGATGCACAGATTGCCCGCATCAACGAGCTGCAGGACTTTCATCAAACAGCCCCCTGCTCGCTTAGAGGCCTTCGGCGAGGCCCTGGTGAAACGATGGCTTGAGCGGATCATTGTCTGGGAGGACCACTTCACTGTGGAACTTAAGTCCGGGCTGAACATGGATATTGAAAGATAATCCCATAGATGCACGAAACCCTCTCGGCCATGATGGCCGGGAGGGTATTTCTATTCTGCAAACTTGAATTTATCTGCTTATGTTACGTACTTTCGCTGCTAACCTTTTCCTCCCTTACCAATCCTTTTTTTCTTTTGTACTGTCATGGTTCTTTTTGCGTTCTTCCACCATATTTGCAAACCATTCCACCTTAGCCGGGTCATAGTGGGAAAAGAAAGCACTCATTTTCGTGTCCAGGGCGGCAATTCTTGCCATATCCTCCGTTGAGAGTGCAAAGTCGAATACATTCAGGTTTTCCTGCATTCGTTCGATATGTGTGGACTTTGGAATCACCACTACGCCTCGTTGCAAATGCCAGCGAAGAATAACCTGTGCTGCACTTTTACCATACTTTTTGCCGATTTCATTCAGCACAGGATTCTGAAACATATTTCCTCTGCCTTCGCCAAACGGAGCCCAGGCCTCAATCTGTACGCTGTACTTGTCCATCCACTTCTTTGCCTCTTCCTGCTGATAGAAAGGATGTACCTCCACCTGATTTACCATCGGTTTAATGCGGGAAAAGGAGCAAATATCCACCAAACGGTCAGGATAAAAATTAGATACACCAATGGCACGAATTTTTCCTTCTTCGTATAGTTCTTCCAGTGCCCGCCATGCCCCGTAATAATCCGAATACGGCTGATGCAGCAGGCAAAGATCAAGATAATCTGTACGCAGCTTTTCCATAGAATCTAAAACCGATGCTTTAGCTTTCTCATAGCCGTAATGCTCGATCCAGACCTTTGTGGTCAGGAAAATATCTTTACGGTCAACACCGGTTTTTTCGATTGCTGCACCGACCTGCTCTTCATTAAAATAGCTTTGTGCCGTATCAATGGCACGATAGCCGACCTTTAGTGCATCCAATACGCAACGTTCGCATTCCTCCTGTGTCACCTGAAATACGCCATAGCCCAACTGTGGCATTTTCACACCGTTGCTCAAAGTAATATAGTCCATAACAAAAGCCTCCTGTTGTGTTAAATTTTATTCTGTGGTATTATTGTAACAGCCGGTAGTTACTACCGGTCAAGGATTTTTTTCAAAAACAGGAGGCTTTTTTGTGTATTCTATGAAAGAGGCTTGTACTCTCACCAATATGACCTATGAAAATCTGAAATTCTACTGCAACGAGGGATTGGTTCCCAATGTCAAGCGAGACAGGCGAAATTATCGTGTTTTTGACGAACATGACATCAAATGGATTCAGAGTCTGAACTGCCTGAAAAGCTGTGGAATGAGCATTGCAGAGATGAAGCAATATCTTGCTTTGTGCATGGAGGGCGAAGGCACAATTCCGGAACGTAAGGTGATTCTTGCAGAAAAAAAAGAAACCTTGCTCAAATCCATTACGGAACTGCAAAAGGCAGTGGCATACATTGACTGGAAGCAGAAATTCTATGACGATGTGCTGTCAGGCAAGACAGCGTATTACAGTAACCTTGTTCCGGAATTGCTGAAGTGATATATCGGTACAGTTGACACAGCAAATTCCAATTTGTATAGCCTCTCTTAGCATCTATTCCACTGCCTACAATCACCCAAAATGGTCGAGTTGCTGGATTGGTTGTCACCCTTTTTCATTTTCCAAAAATCATCCCAAAATGCCTGACATCTAATCCACTGTCTCAAATCGTGACATCTAATCCGAGGTTACAACCTGACACACTTTTTGCAGTAGATATGTTTCCATATAAGAAAACCGAGCTTTTTCAGAAGTCTGGCTTCAAATCCAAACCTCCGAAAAAGCCCGGAAATACGCCGCTTTCTGGCTCTTATTTATCTTTCCTTGACATCAAGACTACCGTCTCGACAGTTGTTTCAGTTTCCAAGGGAAGTTCTTTCACTTCCTCACCATCAACAGGCACAGGAAAATTGAATACGATCTTCTTTATCCAGCTTCCGTCTTTCCTTTTCTCCGGGAACATCTCAATTCGCTCGATAAAGGCCTTCATAAACTCCTTCTGCTCCGCTTCCGTTGCGGAATGGTAGACTTCATCAAATGCCAGCAACAAGCGATAGATATTGTCTCCGGAAATCTTCTCCTGCTGGATGCTGCGGATCTGACTTTGCAATTCGCCAATCTGAACTTCGATTTCCTCTATGGTGTCATACTGCTCATCATAGCGGCGCTGCAAGTCCAAAATCTTTCTGTCATAGTGGGCATCATTGATGTCCAAGGTATCCATCTGACGCTCCAAGCGGCTTTTCGTTCCAAAGGCTTGCTTTAGCCGCCCTTGTAGGACAGCAATCTGCCGTTCCATATCTTCTGTATCAACTGCTGTTCCGATTTTCGCCTGAATCGCTTCTACAAACCGTGGATTGTTGACCATAGCGGAGATAACCTTCGCCACAAATTTGTTGATTTCCGTCTGCTCGATATTCAGACGGAAACTGCACTCATGCCCGGTAGGTGTTACCGTATTTTTGCAGTAGTAATAATACCGTGTTTTCTTGTCCTTGCTGTGCGCCTTGGCGATATTGCCGTACATACTCT
>PPYE01662573.1_pt1 | contig 10554 bp, 8 predicted proteins | sample 1559881 | NCBI WGS metagenome assembly PPYE01 (sample SAMN08240022, study PRJNA423297) | Human gut metagenome, whole genome shotgun sequencing project.
ATATAATATATTTTATTTAGTTTTCTTATTTAATTTTCAGCTGATATGAAATTTTATTTCCATCTGGATTTCGGCTTGCGCTTAATGGAACGAACCACCAGACCATCGGCCGGCGTATCCGTATATGCGGAAATCGCAGCGGTAATCACTGCCACCAGTTCCAGATCATTTACCAGATTTTCCTCAGCAGCAATTACTGCCATCATGCCGGCTATCAGTGCCGGATCGGTTTCCTCCACAGCTGCCGCAGGCGCTGCTGCCGGTGCAGGTACACCCTGAGCCTGCTCTCCTGCCTCCTGTCCTCCTGCATTGTGCCGCTTCTCCCATGCATTAATATACTTGAAGCAGCTGATCAGGAAGCTGATAAAAATCAGAACAATAAATACTGTGCCCATGCCGATTACCGTATGGATGGCAGCGCGGGTCATATTATCGGCCACACTGTACTGGGGAGAACACTCAATATTGGTAATGGCGCCCTGACGGTCATAGGTAATGGTAACATCAACCGGGCAGCGCTCAAAAGTTGCATCTACCTCAGCAACGTACTGGCGGTCTTCGTAAACGGCCGTTGCTCCGTTTACCTGAACCAGCCCGCCTACCTCCTCCTGCGTGGACATCCAGGCCTGCAGGCTGGCAACCATGTCAGAGTTATCATTATACTCATAGTTTTCAATCATGGAGCTGAGCGTCTCTTCATCATAGGCAGCCAGTTCCTGTACGATTGCCTGGGCACTGCTTATCACAGCGGCCTCCATAGTGGGATCCATCGCACTTTCATCTGAACTCTGGGACGCACAGCCTGCCAGAGAACCAAGACACAGCACTGCGGCAAGGACGGCGAATAGCTTTCTTTTCATTTTCATTCTGCGTCACCTCATTCCTAGACTGTACCGTGTTTCTTATCCGGACGATCCTCTCTCTTTGTAAACAGCATTTCAAGGGCTGCAGCCACCCGCTTTCTGGTATCAGCCGGTGCAATAATATCATCCACATAGCCTCTTCTGGCTGCCGCCTGAGCGCTGGACTGCTCTTTTCCGTAAGCAGCCGCCTTCTCTGCAATCAGGGCCGGGGCATCTTCTGCCGTCTCGATCTCTTTCGCATACATGATCTTTACAGCTGCGGAGGGATCCATCATACCGATGGAAGCTTTATCCCAGGCATATACGATATCTGCGCCCAGAGCCTTGCTGCACATGGTCAGGTATGCAGTGCCGTAAGCCTGTCCGGTTACAACCGTAACCTTCGGTACGGTAGCGTTGGCATAAGCATAGGTAAGGCGTCCGGCCGCTTTTGCGATCTTTTTCTCAGACTCCTTGTCTGCCTGGTAGCCTTTTACATCAGCCAGAGTCAGAACAGGAATATTAAAAGCATCACAGAAATTTACAAAATCTGCTGCCTTCTCGCAGCCATTTACCGTCAGAACCGGTGCAGGACTCTTTTTCGGATCCGATACAGCATTGGCCACGCAGCCTACGGTATTGCCGTTAAGACGGATAAATCCGGTTACCATTTCCGGAGCATAATCCTTCTTGAATTCCATAAAGAAATTCTCGTCAGACACTGCAGCCAGAGCAGAAGCAGCATCACCGGAATAGGAGGCCAGTTCCGGGCAGAGACGGTTCAAATCGTCATTGCACTCGTCATAAGACATATCATCCTCATTGTTTGCAGGAAGAATAGCAATCAGAGTCCGGATCTGCTCCAGAATCTCACTTTCTTCTCCCACCAGGTCCACAAGACCGGCCTCGGCACTCTGGAACGCAGCAGATGCAGTATCACATTTAGCTGTGTAATTGCCGTCCAGCGCATTGGGGGAATTCACAAACAGCTTGCCTTTCTTTTCTTCCATAAATACAAAATCGGAAATCGCAGCTGATACTGCCATACCGCCGCCGCAGGCGCCGAAAACAGCAGTAATCTGAGGAATTACTCCAGATGCCATAGTCTGGCACAGATAAATCTGACCAAAACCATTTAACGCATCCACAGCCTCCTGAAGACGCAGACCGGCACAGTCAACCAGGCCGATCACCGGTGCTCCCATCTTCATCGCCAGGTCATAAAGACCGGCGATCTTCTTTGCATGCATTTCGCCTACGGAACCGCCTAAAACAGCAGCATCCTGGCTGTACACATACACAAGATTACCGTCAATCGTACCGTATCCGGTCACCACACCGTCAGCCGGTGTTTCCTGTGCAGTCATGTTGAAGTCTGTGGCTCTTGCTGTGATGTATCCGCCGACTTCTACAAAACTGTTGTCATCAAGCAAAGCTTTTATTCTTTTTCTTGATGAGGTTTGTGCTGAATTACTCATTTTGCAGTCCTCCATTTTTAAATATTTTGACAGGAGCCTGTTTGTCTAAATCCAAACAGGCTCCTGGTAAATCAAAAATCCTGCAATTGTAATTTTATAATGAACTGGGAAAAATATCAAGTCATTTCAAACCAAATCCTGGGATAATCCGGCGTTTTGTGCAAAAATTCTTTCTTTAATCAGCAATAATGCGTTGGTTTCCCACGAAGATTATCGTTAATTATTTAACAGAAATTTCTCTGCCAATCTGTCCAGGCACCAGGAAAAGGTGAATGCTTCCATGGATTCTGCTGCGTACACGGGAACCTGCGCCGCCAGTTCCCCGTTGAGATAATATTCAATGACTCCCGCCCGGTCTCCCATCTCTACCGGCGCTTCCAGAAAATCCGGCAGTCTCTTTACTACCCGGACCTGGTCCCCGGAACTGACCAGCACAGGGAATACGGCATCCGCCAGATCAGATTCCAGCGCCATATCTCCCACAGGTTCAAGGTCTCCCGCCTGAAGCCTCACCGCAGTCCGTAACGTCTCCTCATATGCGCCTGCGCCTTTTTTTACCGGCATATCTTCTAATTCCACCGGATAGTACAGATCCCGGTACTGATAATTTTCTTTTCCATATGCGATCAGTTTTGATGCATCCGACCATTTATAAGTCTTGTGAGGCGGCCAGCCGCACCCCAAAAGCGCAATAATAAACACCCTTCCCCCGTCCTCCACAGCCGCTGTATAGCAGTAGCCTGCGCCGCTGGTAAAACCGGTCTTTCCAGAAAGAACGCCTTCCATCATGGAAAGGAGGGCGTTGTGATTGCGGCAGCTGTAATTCGATCTGACCTCCGCGTCCCGGAAACTGTAATCCGATGTCCTGGTAATTTCCAGAAAGGCATCTGCCCTTGGAGATTCCAGAACGCAGTAACGGAGGATCCGGGCCAGATCTTTTGCCGAAGCAGAATGTATCTTTTCCGTCCCATCTTCTAAGATTTCTTTTCGGTCCAGGCCGTTTGGCGTAATAAACCAGGTATCAGCACAGCCCAGCTCTCCCGCTTTCCGGTTCATCAGATCTGCAAATGCCTCCACGCTTCCTGCCGCTTCCTCGGCAATGGCTACCGCCGTGTCATTGTGGGATTCCAGCATCAGCGAATAAAGAAGATCTTTCGTATAAAAGCGCTGCCCCGCTTTCATTCCCAGATGGACTTCCGGCTGGGAGGCCGCATTGAATGAGACTTCCGTAATCCGCTCATCATCCAGTCCAAGTTCCAGTGCCAGAATGCAGGTCATGATCTTTGTGGTGCTTGCCATAGGCCTGGCTGTCTCCCCGTCCTTCTCCCACAGTACCCGGCCGGTGCGCCCGTCCATCAAAACGGCGGACTGGGAATATAAAACCAGCTCCTCCTGCCCGTCCTCCTCAGCAAAAGAGGCTGTCACCCCCGTCATGCAAAAAAACATGACCGCAAGGATAACAGCCCCTGTCCGTCTCATCCATTTCCATTCGCCCATACAGCACCGCCTGGATTGATGTCTTTTTATTTTACGCCGGAAATACTGCCGGTATTCCCCTTTTCTTTCCTGGTTACGCCTCTTCCCTGGTTACGCAGATCCACAGCACCGGAACTGCCATGATAACGCCTAACAGGTACCGCACTGTCACACAGGGTCCCAGCACCAAAGTAAGAATATATCCTCCCAGGAAAAGAACAGGGATCTGATACAGATACTTTCTTCTTGCCAGAGCAAAAAAAGCGGCCGTCAAAACTGCCCATACATAAAAGGAGGTGTAAAAAAAGATCGAAAGCCCCGGCAGATTTTCCTGCAGATTTTCATCGGTAAACCAGCAGTAAACTTCCCGCAGGCCGGGAAGAATGCTGCGGGTTTCCACCGCATGCTCTTCATCAAAAGGTTCGCTCATTTCATATTCTACATAGCAGCTGGAATCGCCTCCCAGATACCACAGCCCCATCATATTGTAAAGAGGCGCCAACAGGTATTCTTTTGGGTACTGAAGTCCCAGCCCCGCCCACAGTTTTACAAAGTCACCGGTATTTTCTTCCAGATATTCCTGGTTAAGCCCTGCTTTTACCGGATCTGAAACGTAGTATTTGTAACCATTCAGATTTTCTTCCGGCAGATAGGAAAATAACAGCGTCTTATCTTCCATGCTGATGTCATCCTGGTGATAGACATAAGTCCTGGCCAGCTGCTGCACAGGCATACTGAGCATCTCCGCAACGCTTCCCTTCTGGGCATGGAGGCCTTTTTCAAGGCCCCAGAAACCGCCCTGGATTCCCAGAATGACCACAGAAAGAAGAATGGCCATCTGTGCAGTAAAAGTCATGGGCCGACGGGCAGTTCTTCTGCCGTCCCTGGAAAATCCGGCAGCATACTGATCATTTCCATTCTCATGTCCCGACGGTTTCTGAAGCCGGCCGATTCCGGCTGCCGCAAAAAGACAGACCGCAAGAAAGGCAAGCCCGTACACCGCGTTGTTCCTGAAAAGTCCCATCAAGACAGCCGCAAAAAGGAATGCACCAAGCTTCCATCCCCGGTAAATCCGCTTTTCCATAACCATATCGCACAGGCACACAAACACTGCCAGCATCAGGCCGCCGAAGATAATATCTTTCGTGGTGCTGATGGAAGAAACCGGAAAGAAAGGAAAGAACAGATAAAAGGCTCCGGTTCCCAGCCACAGAACCCGCGGCGCCCTGCATTTTGCAAGCCAGCGCAGGGCAAAGGCCATGCATCCGGTGAGGATCCCCATCTGCACCAGGGAATGGAGCGCCAGTCCCGCCTGATAAGAGCCGCCCAGGGTCTTCCCCAGCTCAATGATCCCGCCGGCAAAAAGCGTGTGGATCAGGGGATGGTGGGTGCTGTACATTCCCGAATCGAACATGGACCACTGCCAGATCATATCATAGCAGTAAAGTCCGGGATAAAAGGCCAGAAAACAGGGAATCCATCCTGCAAAAAGCACCAGCCAGGAAAGAAGGAAGATCCTGTTTAATTCTTTTCCGCTCCTGACTCCCGATGTCTTTTCCGACCGCCAGCAAAGATTAAGAAGGCCGAAAAAGGCCGGTTCCAGAAGCCAGGAAAGGAAAAAGGCGCAGACAAACATCCACAGGACGCTTCCTGCCGTAATCACCACGCCGCCCTGGTTCTCCAGAAGCCTGAGGCTCCCGCCAAGGATTTCCGTAAAAATAAGAAGCCAGGAAAGAAAGAAAGCGGTAAGCCCTCGTCTTTTGTCCCTGGAAATTTCCTTCCAGGTCCTGCCGGACAGAAATACCGTCAGAAGAAACAGCGCCGCCGACAGAAAACTTTTGTTAAAATAAATATAATCCGAAAGGCCGCAGATCCGGATCAATCCGCTGACAAAGAAAACGGATGCCGCTGCCAGAAGAATCTTATAGATCGTTTTCATCTGCATCCTCCTTTTTCGTCTGACGCTTATACTCCCAGTCTGCAAGCTGAAGCCGGAATTCGAAGGCCTGCCGGTCCTTCTGGATCTGGCTTTGAAGGATCAGGCCGGAAAACAGCGACAAAAAAGCAGCTATGGCACAGAATCCGCAGACGATCAGCGTTGGAAAATCCGGCACAAGTCCCGTCTCCAGATACTCCCGGAAAACCGGGATGAAAAATACTGCCGATAAGATCAGCAGAACCAGTCCGAGAAGTCCGAAAAAGTGCATGGGCTTATAATCCCGGTAAAGCCGGAATATGGTTTTCAGCACCCGAAAACCATCGGAAAAAGTATTTAACTTCGACCGGCTTCCCTCCGGCCGGTCACGGTAATCCAGAATAATATTTTTCATGGCCATGTTTTTCTCCACCGCATGTATGGACATTTCCGTCTCGATCTCAAAGCCTCTGGAAAGAACTGGAAATGTCTTGACAAAATAAAAGCTGAATGCACGGCAGCCGGTCATGATGTCTCTTATGCCGCTTTTAAAGAGATGATTAATGCAGCTCCGCACCAGGGTATTCCCGAAATTATGAAACGGCCTTTTATTTTCCTGAAAATAAGTGGAAGAAAGCCGGTCCCCCACCACCATATCCGCCTGTCCTTTTAACACCGCGTCTGCCATGGCCCTGCCGGCCTCTGCCGGATAGGTATCGTCTCCATCCACCATGATATAACATTTCGCATCGATCTCCCGGAACATGCGGCGGACTACATTTCCTTTTCCCTGGCAGTATTCTGCCCGGACCACCGCCCCGGCCTTTTTTGCCCGAATACCGGTCTCATCTGTGGAATTATTATCATAAACGTAGATCACGGCTTCCGGAAGCTCCTTCTTCCAGTCCCGGATCACTTTTTCAATGGTCTGTTCCTCATTATAGCAGGGAATCAAAACAGCGATCTCATCCATATCCTGTATTCTCCTTTGTAAGCTTTCATTCCCGAACCCGCTTAACCGGATAAGAAAAGCCGGCCCGCACTGCTGTGAGAATGCTTCGGCTCATAGTATAGCACATCATTCCTGCCCTTGACAATTCCGCAAAAATCAGAGAGAATAAAAGCTATGTAAAAAACATCTGATCACAATAATATCATGATACCAGGGTCAAAAGGTCGGAAATCCGACGCAAGCTTGCTTGCGAGAGGATTTTTGACCTTGGGACCCGCCAAAAACATGAATAAGCAGCCATTTTTCGAAGAAAAATGAGCGAATTGTGAATGTTTTTGAGGATTGTGAGAGTACGAAGTACGGAACAATCCGGTATCATAGGGGTCAAAATACCTTTTGACCCCAACATCATATCATCTTACACGGGGGATAAATCATGAAAATTGGATTTGATAATGACAAATACCTTTCACTCCAGTCGGAAAAGATCCGGGAGCGGATCGGCAAATTCGGCGATAAGCTGTATCTGGAATTCGGCGGGAAGCTTTTTGACGACTACCACGCATCAAGAGTCCTTCCTGGCTTCGCTCCGGACAGCAAACTGCGGATGCTCCTGCAGCTTGCGGATCAGGCCGAACTGGTCATCGCCATCAATGCGGCAGACATCGAAAAAAACAAGGTGCGCCATGATCTGGGCATCACCTACGATATGGATGTGCTGCGCCTGATCCAGGAATTCCGGGACAAAGGCCTTTATGTTGGCAGCGTGGTCATCACCCAGTATTCCGGCCAGTCCAGCGCTGACCAGTTCCGCATCAAGTTAGAGCATATGGGCATCAAGACCTACCGCCATTACGTAATTGAAGGCTATCCGGCCAATGTCTCCCGGATCGTCAGCGACGAGGGCTACGGAAAGAACGATTATATCGAAACCAGCAGACCGTTGGTAATCATCACCGCCCCGGGTCCGGGAAGCGGAAAGATGGCTACCTGCCTTTCTCAGCTGTACCACGAAAACAAGAGGGGCATCAAGGCCGGCTACGCCAAGTTTGAGACCTTCCCCATCTGGAACCTTCCCTTAAAGCATCCGGTGAATATGGCCTACGAGGCAGCCACTGCCGACTTAAACGATGTAAATATGATCGACCCCTTCCATCTGGAAGCTTACGGAGAAACTACGGTAAACTACAACCGTGATGTGGAGATCTTCCCTGTATTAAACGCGATTTTCGAAGGTATTTACGGAAAGAGCCCCTACAAATCCCCCACAGACATGGGCGTAAACATGGCCGGCTTCTGCATCGTGGACGACCAGGTCTGCCGGGATGCTTCCAACCAGGAAATCATCCGCCGCTATTACCAGGCCCTGACCCGTGCCGCTACCGATGCCGGTTCTCCCGAAGAAGTTTACAAGATTGAACTTCTCATGAAAAAGGACAACATCACCCAGTCCATGCGCCAGGTAGTGGGCGTGTGCAATACCCTTGCCGCCGCCCAGCAGTCTCCTGCAGCTGCCATGGAATTAAATGACGGACGGATCGTAACGGGAAAAACCAGCGCTCTTTTAGGAGCTTCCGCCGCCCTCCTTTTAAATGCAGTAAAGGAGCTGGCCGGAATTCCTCACGAAGTGCATGTGATTGCCCCGTCAGCCATCGAACCCATCCAGACGTTAAAGACCCGGTATCTGGGAAGCCATAATCCGCGTCTGCACACTGACGAAGTGCTGATTGCCCTTTCCGTCAGCGCAGCCACCGATCCCAATGCAGAAAAGGCGCTGGCCCAGCTTCCAAAACTTGCCGACTGTCAGGTACACACCTCCGTCATGCTTTCCCAGGTGGATATCAATACCTTTAAAAAGCTTCGCATCCAGCTTACTTCTGAGCCGGTTTACGAACATAAAAAACTGTATCGATAAATGAGAAAATCCCTTCCTGTATTGTGCGAAAGATTCATTTTCCTTATGCACATGCAGGATGGGATTTTCTTTTTCTTCCGGTCTTTCTTTTTCCACTTTACGGTTCCTGGATGATCACCCGGCTTCCGCCTTCTCCTTCCGTACCGCCATCGTCCGCCTCCGTCACAGGTCCTTCCGCCTCCTCTTCCCCGGCATGTTCTGCTGCCGTCCCGGATCTTCCGCCGGTATTCTCCTGGCTGCCCTCTTCTCCCTCAGTCACCTCGTAAGCATACAAAATCGTTCTGGCATCCGCAAATTCGTAGCTGCAGGTAATCAGCGAATACAGGCGTGTTACGGGATTTACCGGCTCCGCGCTGGTTATCACATCTTTCGTCATTTCTTCCACGTAGGCATCAAATTCTTCCGCGGTATCAAACTGCGTCTTCCTGCGGATCCCATCCGGTGTGGTATAAAGAGCCCCCAGGGCCTTCAGATGGATCTCCCGGTCGGGAGTGTAAATGTAAATGTCGCTGTGCTCATCAAAATACTCCTGCTCCTTGTAATAAACGATATCCTTAAACATGCTGCCGTCCCGCATATGGTGGCCGTAAATCACGTTATGGAGACAGGAAAAGTCTCCCTCATCCTGAAAATCCAGATAAATGGCTCCGGACACGCTTTCGTTTCCGTCGATATCCTGGTGAAGATACGTTTCATTGTCATCTGTATGAAGAATGGGATAATCGATATTGGTTCCGGGAATGGTGATCCACCCCACCACATCGGGATTCCGCTCCTGAAGCGCATCAAAATCGATGGGAGAAATGTACCCTTCCGTCTCCGCAGGCTCCGGTTCCGGATTTGTAATGGTGATGGGTTCTGTCTCCTTAACTTCCTTGGAAGGGCCTGCATCCTGTTCTGCCCGCTGCTGCCGGATCACAAAGTCTGCCCCCATCCACACGCCGCCTGTGACAATGCAGACGGCCGCTATTATCCCCAGAAGGCGTCTGTGTTCTCTGTGCAATTTGTGTCACTCCGTTTCTGTGTTATGGAAAGGCTTCCGCTGCCGATGATTCCCGGCAGACGAAAGCCTCTTTTCTCTACAAAATAATATCTTCCAAAGCCCGCTTCGGCACGTAATGCACCTGTTTCTCGTCCCGATAGTAACGCACATCTCCATCTTCTTTTACAGGGACTACTACTACCTCTTCCTTGGGCCGCCCCAAAGCCAGGATCAATCCAAGACTGAAGCGCTCCGTATCGATTCCCAGCACTTCGGCCGCCTGACTTCGCTGGAAGCTTCCGATCATACAGCCGCCGAATCCTTTTTCTACCGCGCCCAGCATGATGGTCTGAGCGGCAATGCCCTCATCCCACATCTTATTCTTTCCCAGCGACAGATCGCAGCAGATCACGATATAAGCAGATGGCCGTTCTCCCTCCTCCGGTCCCGGCCAGTCCGGCAGAGCGCCGGCCCAGGCGATGCAGGGGAAAAGCTTCCTGCACTCCTCTTCCTCGTACACCAGGCGGAATTTTAATGCCTGGGAGTTGGCCGTTGATGGGGTCATTCTGGCCAGATCCACCAGTTCCCGAAGCGTTCCCTCTTCAATCCGGTCTTCCTGATAAAATCGGCGGTAAGACCGGCAGCAATATACCAGATCCTTTAACATACTGACACCTTCCCTTTCCTTCGCAATGCCTGCAGACGGTCCCGCGCTGCCGCTCTCGCCATCCCGGCATTCATTTTCTTTTATCTGCCTTGATTATATCCTGCCGGGTCTGTATTTGCAAGCTGCTGTTTCCCTCTGTCCCCTTCCTGCGAAAGTCTTATGGAATCTGTAATAAAAAAGTTCGGTTTTCAGAAATTATAAATGATACAATAATATTATAAATACGATGTTGGGGTCAAAAGGTGTTTTGACCCCTATGATACCGGATTGTTCCGTACTTCGTACTCTCACAATCCTCAAAAACATTCATAATCCGCTCATTTTTCT
>PPYE01345441.1_pt1 | contig 10551 bp, 7 predicted proteins | sample 1559881 | NCBI WGS metagenome assembly PPYE01 (sample SAMN08240022, study PRJNA423297) | Human gut metagenome, whole genome shotgun sequencing project.
CAGGAAAGAACCTGGCGGTATATAATGCCGAAGGCAATCCGGTAGGCCGCTTTGCCGGTTATCATATCGGGGCAGTTGCGGCCGATGGTACGAAGATAGCTCCCCGTCATTTCAGCTACGATTGGTTGAACATGGCTTTCACGGCGGCCGCTACTTATAAAATGACGAAACAATTTGGCTTTACCGCCGATTTTACCTACAATACCCAGCGTCCGAATATGTCGAACTTTGCTCCTGCCGAGATGCCGAATGTAGATAAGATTACGATTCCTTTGGGGCGTGCGGGTATTTATTTCAATAATGACTGGATTAGCCTGACCTCATTATTCAGTTACATTGCCAAGACTAACAACAACTCTACCTTGAACCTGATTAATCCGAATAATGATAAGGATATTAAGGCGGCTGCATTGAGTTATGATATTGAAACAATAGGATGGACGACGGATGCAGTTGTGAAACCTTTCAAAGGATTTGATTTCCATTTCCTGTTCACTTACCAAAGCCCGAAGTATAAGAAGTATGAAACGGGAGTGACTTTTAGTGACGGGACAACATCGGGTATCAATGCCACCGGCAATATCGTTACTGAAATTCCGAAGGTGCTGATAGAGCTGGACCCTAGTTACAACATTACCAAAGACTTGAAGGTATGGGCAAGTTTCCGTTATTTCAGCAAAACGTATGCGAATATCAAAAATGCTTATTACTTCAACGGTCGTTGGGAAACATTCGGTGGAATTAACTGGAATGTAAACAAACATCTGTCCTTAAGCGGAACTGTGATAAACTTCTTGAACCAGACCGGTGCTAAGGGCAGCATCTCGGGGGCGGAATTGGTTGATAAGGAAAATGCGGCAGCATATAATGGCGCATGGATGGCAGGTAGCTATATCCGTCCGTTCACCGTAGAATTTGCGGCGAAAATAACATTCTGATTTTAATAATAAAACTTTTAATACCATATATTCCATGAAAACAAATCTTGTTAACCTTGTATTAGGTTTAGCCTTTACAGCAGGCACAGTTTCCTGTCAGTCACAAAAAAATAATCTGGTGTTCGAACATCAGGGGGATACAGTCACTATCGTGCATATTGCTCATTCCGCTAAATATTTGTTGCTTCCGATTCAGGAAGGCAGTAAGGAAGGACAGGTGAAATTGGAAACAGGCAGTCCGGCTGATACTGAAATGGATATTCGTCTAGCTATCGACAGTGTAGAATATTATGTACCTTTCGCTTTGACTCAAAGTGAGGGGGGCGCTACGGTGACTATCCGCAATGTGGCCGCTGATGCTCTTTGTTGGGACAGCATTAAAGTCTCGGATACATTTGATACAACAAACAGAGATAAATTCCGTCCTCTTTACCATCACACTCCGCTTTATGGATGGATGAACGATGCCAACGGACTGGTTTATAAAGATGGTGAATATCACCTTTATTTCCAGCATAATCCATACGGCTCTATGTGGGGGAATATGCATTGGGGACATTCCGTGAGCAAAGACTTGGTTCATTGGGAACACCTCGACCCGGCGATTGCCCGTGATACTTTGGGGCATATCTTCTCGGGAAGTGCTATTGTGGATAAAAATAACAGCGCAGGCTACGGTGAGAATACAATTATTGCTTTTTATACTTCGCACCGTAATGTACCCGGTGGACAGAGTCAGGTGCAAAGTATGGCATACAGCACGGACAATGGACGCACTTATACAAAATATGAACAAAATCCGGTCCTTACTCCGTTTGACGGGCTACAGAATTTCCGTGATCCGAAAGTATTCTGGTATGAGCCCGAACAGAAGTGGATTATGATTGTCAGTGCGGACAAGAATATGCGTTTTTATTCATCTGCAAACTTGAAGCAGTGGGAATACATGAGTGAATTTGGAGAAGGATTTGGTCCTCAGCCCAATCAGTTTGAATGTCCGGATTTCATTCAGTTGCCTGTAGATGGTGACCGGTCTAAGATGAAATGGGTGATGATTGTAAATATCAATCCGGGATTTGTTTATGGAGGCAGTGGTACTATGTATTTTGTAGGCGATTTTGACGGACATCGGTTTGTATGCGATACGAAACCCGAGGTGGTGAAGTGGCTCGACTGGGGAAAAGATCATTATGCCACCGTTTGCTTCTCAAATACAGACAACCGTATCGTTGCTGTTCCTTGGATGAGCAACTGGCAATATGCTAACTATACTCCTATACAGCAGTTCCGTAGTGCCAATGCTTTGCCACGTGAATTGAGTCTGTATACAGGTGAGGACAAGCAGCTTTATCTGAGTGCCGCACCGGTAAAAGAGATGGAAAACTTACGGAAGGATTCTAAAAAACTGGATGACTTTACAGTGAATGGTGAGAAGCGTTTTGAAACACTTTTTGAAAATAATGATGGCGCTTTCGAACTGGAACTGCAATTAACATCGGCAGGTAAAGAAGCTGGTTTTGAATTGCTGAATAGTCTGGGTGAGAAAGTGAGGATTTATCTGGATGCTGCGGAAGGACGTGTGGTAATGGATCGGGCGGAAAGCGGTATTGTAGACTTTGGCAAGAAGGTAAAGCCGCATGATTTGGATACCGAAGAGAGTTATGCTCGGTATAAAGAAGTGACGGTGAACTATAAAAATGATTTTGCTTTGGGTACTTGGGCTCCGATAAACACCGCGAAAGGACATAAGGTTCAAGTGTTTGTGGATAATGGAAGTGTGGAACTGTTTGTTGACGGCGGTCGCATTGCCATGACTAATCTGGTATTCCCGAATGAACCTTATAACTCCTTACGTTTTTATAGTGAAGGAGGGGAGATGAAAATCTCAGATTTCACAATATATAAATTAGGTCTATAAATAGGTCAGGTGAATAAGATGAAGAAATAAAAAATGAAAAAATAAAAGCCATGAATAATAATAAAAACCTATATGCCAAATTAATTCCGGTGATGCTTTGTTTCTTCGCCATGGGGTTTGTTGACTTGGTGGGGATTGCGTCGAACTATGTAAAGGCTGACTTGGATCTCACAGACTCGCAAGCCAATGTCTTCCCCTCACTGGTCTTTTTCTGGTTCCTGATTTTCTCTGTACCTACGGGTGTTCTGATGAATAAGATAGGGCGCAAAAAGACAGTCCTTTTGAGTTTGATAATCACTTTTGCTTCTTTATTGATTCCTGTTTTTGGAGACGGCTATACCCTCATGCTTATTTCTTTCTCTTTGTTGGGGATTGGTAATGCATTGATGCAAACGTCCTTGAATCCGTTGTTGAGTAATATCATTGCCGGGGACAAGCTGGCAAGTACATTGACTTTCGGACAGTTTGTAAAAGCTATAGCTTCTTTTCTGGCCCCTTATATTGCCATGTGGGGAGCTACTCAGACCATTCCTTCTTTCGGATTGGGATGGAGGGTGCTGTTTCCTGTCTATATGGTTATAGCTGTTTTGGCTATTGCCTTGTTAGGTTCCACACCTATCGAGGAGGAGAAGCCCGATAAGGCATCCGGTTTCAAAGCCTGTTTCGCTCTGTTGGGTAAACCGTTTATTTTGCTATCCTTCATTGGCATCATGTGTCATGTGGGCATTGATGTAGGTACCAATACGACTGCTCCCAAAATATTGATGGAGCGTTTGGATATGACATTGGCTGAGGCCGGTTTTGCGACAAGCCTTTACTTTATTTTCCGTACGGTAGGATGTTTTCTCGGAGCATTTATTTTGCAAAAGGTTTCTGCGAAGTCCTTCTTTGCACTCAGTGTAGTGTTTATGTTACTGGCAATGGCGGGACTTTTTATTTTCCATACGGAAACAATTATTTATATTTGTATTGCCATGATTGGTTTCGGTAACTCCAATGTGTTTTCCATTATCTTCTCGCAGGCGTTGTTTGCGATGCCCGATAAGAAAAATGAAGTTTCCGGACTGATGATTATGGGCTTGTTCGGCGGCACGGTATTTCCGTTGGCTATGGGAGTTGCCAGTGACGCGATGGGACAAAGCGGCGCTGTTGCCGTAATGACTGTAGGAGTGATTTACTTGTTATTATATACCTTAAAAATAAAGAAATGACCATGAATAATATTATTGTAGGAATGGGTGAGGCACTATGGGATGTGCTGCCCGAAGGAAAGAAAATTGGTGGTGCTCCGGCAAACTTCGCTTATCAAGTGGAACTGGATCCTAATGGGGTACCTATGTATGATATAAAGGAAGGGGTTGCCTGGGATAATATTCCTTTCACTCCCGCTTTGGAGGAACTGGCCCGTAATACCCGTTCGGTATGTTTCGGTTCATTGGCACAGCGCAGTGTCGTTTCACGGGAGACTATCAACCGTTTCTTGGATACCATGCCCGACGGCGAGGGACAGTGCAAAATATTTGATGTGAATTTGCGTCAGGGATTCTATACGAAGGAGATTCTTTGCAACTCCATGAAAAAATGCAATATTCTGAAGATTAATGATGAAGAACTGGTCACCGTGAGCCGTATGTTCGGCTATCCCGGTATTGATTTGCAGGATAAATGTTGGATTCTGCTGGCTAAATATAATTTGAAGATGCTGATACTTACTTGTGGTGTTAATGGCAGCTATGTCTTTACTCCGGGTGAGATTTCATTTGTAGAGACTCCGAAGGTGGAAGTAGCTGATACGGTGGGAGCCGGTGATTCTTTCACGGCAACGTTTGTGGCAGCCGTGTTGAAAGGAAAATCGGTTACCGAAGCGCATAAACTGGCGGTTGAGGTTTCTGCTTATGTATGTACACAAAATGGGGCTATGCCCGAATTGCCTGCCCGTTTGAGGGAACAGTTGGTTGATAACGGGTAAACCTGCTAAGGGGCGTTATGAAAGAAGCTATAGGATTTTCAGGCATATTATAGATGCCTGAAATCCATTTTAAATGTCTGAAGAAACTTTTCGAAGAAACAGGAATGGAGTCCTCGATGATTTTTCCAACGTGTGTGGTGCTCTTTTTCCAGCAGATGTTTGTTTCATTAGCGGTTACCTTTTATCTTTGTGTATCCATAAATATTTTGAGGAACATGAAAAACTATCTTTTATTGTCCATTTTATGCCTCGCCGGAATTCTGATGTCGTGCACTCAGAAGCATACGCGTTATCGCATCGGTGTTTCGCAATGCAGTGATGATGAGTGGCGGCACAAAATGAATAATGAAATAGTTCGTGAAGCTTTATTCTATGATGGGGTAGAGGTGGAGATACGTACGGCAAAAGACAATAACCGGAACCAGATAGCGGATATCAAATATTTTATTGATAAGAAAGTGGACCTGCTGATTGTCGCTCCAAACGAAGCGGCAGCCATTACTCCCGTTGTGGAGAAAGCCTATCGGCAGGGAATACCTGTGGTGGTGATTGACCGTAAGATTCTGTCGGACAAGTACACGGCTTTTGTGGGAGCCGATAATTATGAGATTGGAAAAGATGTGGGGCAATACATTCTCAACCGCCTGCATGGAAAAGGGAAAGTCTTGGAGATAACAGGGCTTGAAGGCTCCACGCCTGCTATGGAACGCCATAAGGGGTTGACGGATGTGCTGAAAGAAGAGCCCGGAATTGAAATAACTGCCAGCGTAGATGGAGCCTGGCTGCAAAGTGTGGCAGGTGAGAAAATGGACTCCGTGTTTCAAACTAATAAGAATATAGATTTGGTGTTTGCCCAGAATGACCGCATGGCTATCGGGGCCTATTTGTCCGCCCGTCAGCAACAGTTGGAAAAGGAAATGTTGTTTGTCGGCATTGATGCGCTGCCCGGTAAGGAATATGGAGTGGAACAGATCATAAACGGGGTGCTGGATGCTACATTTATTTATCCGACCGGAGGTGACAAGGTAGTACAGGTGGCGATGGATATTTTGGAGAAACGCCCGTATGAGAGAGATACTAAGTTATCAACAGCTTTGGTTGATAAAACGAATGCCCGGGTGATGCAATTGCAGACAGACCACATTACCGAACAGGATGGAAAGATAGAACGGCTGAATAATCAGGTGAACGAATATCTGTCCAGATACTCTGCCCAAACCATGTTTCTGTATGCCTGTCTGATTATTCTGTTATTGTTTGCTGCCTTATTGGCGATTATTGTCCGTGCCTATTGGACAAAGAACCGGATGAATATGGAACTGTCCCGTCAAAAGAAAAAATTGGAGGAACAACGTGACCAGCTGATTAGCCTTTCCAAACAATTGGAAGAGGCGACCCATGCCAAACTGGTTTTCTTTACGAATGTCTCTCATGATTTCCGTACTCCACTCACTTTGGTTGCCGATCCGGTGGAGCAACTATTGGAAGATAAAGCATTGACTCCCAGACAACAATCCTTATTAAAGGTGGTGCATAAGAATGTACATATCCTGCTGAGGCTTGTCAACCAGATTCTTGATTTTCGTAAGTATGAAAATGATAAATTGGAATTGGTAAGAGCCAATATGAATCTACGGGTGCAGTTGCAGGAATGGAGTCATTCATTCCAAACTTTGGCTTTGAAAAAGCATATCCATTTTGTATTGGAGGTGAATGATGACCGGGCAGATTATCTGATGGCAGTGGATGCCGAGAAAATGGAACGTGTCTATTTCAACTTATTGTCCAATGCGTTTAAGTTCACACCGGAGAATGGAACCATTACGGTTACACTTTCTACTTTGACGAAGGAGGAAGGTGGGAGATATGCCCGTCTGGTAGTTGCTGATACTGGTTCGGGAATCTCTGTCCAACATATCCGGCATATCTTCGACCGCTTTTATCAGATTGATGTAAACCATGCGGGTTCGGGTATCGGCCTTGCCTTGGCAAAGGCTTTTGTCGAACTGCACGGTGGAGAGATAACGGCGGATAGTGTGGAAGGAAAAGGAACTGTATTTACAGTGGATATCCCTATGACAGTAGTGGAAGAGCCGTCTGCAGACCTCGTGCAGGAACCGCGCATTACACAACAGACGGTGGTGGAGGAGCTGGAGGATATGGAAACAGAAGAGCAGATTCCGGATGAGAATAAAGAATGTATCTTGATAATAGATGATAACGCGGATGTGCGTGACTATGTGAAGTCATTACTAAAAGAAGAATATACAGTGATAGAGGCTCCCGACGGGCGTGCCGGATTAAAGAAAGCCATGAAATATGTGCCCGATGCCATAATCTGTGATGTGATGATGCCGGTGATGGATGGATTGGAGTGTTGCAGAAAGTTGAAAACAGAATTGCAGACTTCCCATATTCCGGTGATGTTGCTCACCGCTTGTTCGTTGGATGAACAGCGGATACAGGGATTTGAGTGTGGGGCGGATTCTTATATCTCCAAACCCTTTAATTCCAAACTGTTGCTGGTACGTCTTCGTAATCTGATGGATAACCATAAGCGGTTGAAACAATTCTTCGGGGATAAGACTACTTTATCTAAAGAATCGGTAAGCGACGTGGATAAAGGCTTTGTTGACCGTTTCAGGGAACTGATAGAAGAAAACTTGGCGGATTCTGAATTAAGTGTGGAAGATTTAGGCAGTAAGATGGGATTAAGCAGAGTGCAGCTTTATCGTAAGATTAAGGCGCTTACCAATTATTCTCCCAATGAATTAGTACGTATTGCCAGATTAAAGAAAGCTGCTTCCTTGCTGGCCTCTTCAGAGAAAACCATATCCGAAATAACGTATGAGGTAGGTTTTACTTCTCCTTCTTATTTTACAAAGTGTTACAAGGAATATTTCGGGGAAAGTCCTACGGACTTCTTGAAACGCAGAGGATAAGAACTATATTCCCCGTAGGGAGTAATGCTTACGCTCTACGGGGGATGTATATTTTAAATCAGCGTTGATAAATCTTTCTCAGCTACGAAAGAGAGATTATTAAGAATAATCACTTCTCTTGCTCTGTCGGGATTATCTGTGCGGAAAATCAATATGCCTTTGTTTCCTAACAAGAAGGAATACAGATAAGTGATTCCTATTTTGGCTTCACTGAAAATGGTGATAGCGTCCGCTGCCCGTCCCGGCTGATTATCCAGTGTGATGGCGAACACATCAGAGAGCGCCACGGATATTCCGGCCTCTTTCAGTGTTTCGTATGCGCGTTTGGGTTCCGAGCAGATGATACGGTAAATGCCATATTCCACTGTATCGGCAATAGTGGAGGCAATCAGTTGTATGCCTGCTTCTTTTAATAAGTTCAATACCCTTTGTAGAGTCCCCGATTTATTTTCAATGAAGACGGATAATTGTTGTATAGTCATAAACTTATTTTTTAAAAGGTTTTACGTAAGTCTTTCACGCGGACAGCTTTGCCTTCTGGTTTAGGGAGTGTTCCTTTGGGTACCAGTTTCACACGTGGGGTAACTAATATTTCATCTTTCAGTTGGCGAGTGATTTCACGGGTCAATGATTGCAGACGCCCGTAATCGTCAGTGAACAGTTGGCTTAATTCCACTTCTACGGTCATCTCATCATTTGATTCGGCAGTTTCAAGTGTAATCAGATAATCACTGCCCAATTCTTTGAATTGTAACAAAATTGTTTCAATCTGAATGGGGAAGATATTGACCCCTTTCAGGATAATCATATCGTCACTGCGTCCTTTCATTCTGTCCAGACGTTTGTGATGACGGCCACAAGGACATTCGCCCGGCAGAATACGGGTAAGGTCACGGGTGCGGTATCTCAGTAAAGGCATCGCTTCACGATTGATCGTGGTCAACACCAGCTCACCCACTTCCCCTTCGGGTACGGGTTCCAAAGTGTCGGGGTTGATTATTTCTACGATATAATAATCTTCCCATATATGCAGGCCGTTCTGTTCCTGACATTCAAAAGCCACACCGGGACCGCACATTTCGGACATGCCGAAAGAATTGTAAGCTTTTACGCCTAACATATCTTCGATGCGGCGGCGTTGTTCTTCAGAGTGAGGTTCTGCTCCGATAATCAATGTCTTCAGTTTGGTATCACGGCGAGGGTCAATCCCCATTTCCTGCATTACCTCATACATACGGGCTGCATAGCTGGGAATGGCATGCAGGGCAGTGGTTCCGAAATCTGAGATAAACTTTAACTGGCGCTTGGTGTTTCCGGCAGCGGCAGGTACGGTTAACATTCCCAGCCTTTCGGCACCATATTGAAAACCTAGTCCGCCAGTGAACATGCCATAACCGGAAGAGTTTTGGAAAACATCACCTGGACGCAATCCTACCATATAAAGACAACGGGCGACTGCATTGGCCCATTCGTCAAGGTCTTTTTGAGTATGGAGAATGACAGTGGGATTTCCGGTGGTTCCACTGGATGAGTGAAGGCGGACGGTTTTTTCCAAAGGTACGGATGCCAGTCCGAAGGGATAGGTATCACGTAAATCTTGTTTGGTAGTAAACGGAATTTTTTGTAAATCATCCAGTGAACGGATATCTTCCGGGCTCAGATGACTCTCGGCAAATCGTTGTTTATAGAAAGGGGAATTCATGCAATGACGGACAGTCTTTTGCAAGCGTTCCAATTGCAATTTCTCTATTTCCGGCCGTGTTAGAGTTTCTAACTCTTTGTGTAAATACATAGCATTTTCTGTTTAGTTGGTTATTAGTCCGACAAAAATAGAAAAAAATATAATGCGGTTGGGAATAAGCTGACAAAATATGTATCTTTGGGGGATTTTAATTTAAAAATGTGATGAAAAAGACTTTATTTATAATAGGTATGTTGTTGTGCGTGTTTTCGTTGCACGCTCAGGATATGAAAACTCTCTTTATCGCTATGCCTGATTCGATAGCTCCTTTATTGACAAAGGTAAATCGCGAGGATTGTGTGGATTTTCTGGCAAGTAATATGAAGGCGGAGGTCAAGAACCGTTTTGGAAAGGTGTCCGAGCTGAAAAAGTTGACTGACGATTTTTTGTTTCTGCAGACCACGGGAAGTAGTTCTATGGAAATGAAACTGTTGCCCTTGAATGATTCCGTAAAGGTGATTTGTGTGATCAATACAGTTTGTGGTCCGGTTTGTGATAGTGAAATTCGTTTTTATAGTACACGGTGGGAGCAACTGGCGGAAAGTGATTTTATCCGGCTTCCTTCTGTCGAGGCTTTTTATCTGCCGGTAGATACGCTGACTGATGAGGCTTATGTTGCGATTAGAGAGAAAGCAGATATGGAACTGGTGAAAGCTACTTTGTCTGAGGACAAGTCAATCATCTCTTTTACTTATACTACTCCGGAATATCTGGCAAAGACAGAAAGAGAAAAATTGGCAGTGTATATCAAGAAAGAGCCGGTGATATATGAATGGAAAGAAGGAAAGTTTAGTGCATTCCCCTAAAGGGAGTGCAATGTGTTTCAATATAAAAAGGCTGCAACTCAATGAGTTTGCAGCCTTTTTATATTGAAACTTATGTGTAAGTTACAATTTACTTTTTCATACGGTTACCGTAGCGGCTCATGAACTTATCAACACGACCTGCTGTATCCACCAATTTAGATTTACCAGTGTAGAACGGGTGTGATGTATTAGAAATTTCCAGTTTTACCAACGGATAAGTTTCACCTTCGAATTCGA
>PPYE01385786.1_pt1 | contig 10550 bp, 10 predicted proteins | sample 1559881 | NCBI WGS metagenome assembly PPYE01 (sample SAMN08240022, study PRJNA423297) | Human gut metagenome, whole genome shotgun sequencing project.
AAATCTTTGATTTCTTCTGAGCGAACTTGTTCGCTTTAGAATCTTTCAAGGTTATTCACTGTTCAGTTATCAATGTTCTCTGTTGTTTTCAGCAACTTTGATATATTATCATAATCATCTGTGCTTGTCAACAACTTTTTTATTTTATTTTGCTTCGCTTTGAAGTGGTTTGTTATCACTTACTTGCGACAGCTCGTTAATAATAACAAACCACAATTCATTTGTCAACATCTTTTTTGACAAAAAATTACATTTCTTTTTGTCGAAAATCACCATTCTATTTTTATCTTACAAGTGACATCGCCATTCTGCGGTAAGTATGCCTTTTTCCACGGATTGCAACGCTGTATGCCGTAATATTTTCCGGCAGTGCCATTCCCATGTACCCACTATCTCCTATATGATGGATGTCTGCACCTGCCATTTTACACATCAATGCAATCTGACGGATTGTTGCTTCGTCCGCTCCCTCCTGGGAAGTTCCAATTGTAGTCATCGCAAGTACACCTTTTTCATGTGCGGTTTTGATCAATTCAGCTGCATGCTCCATGGTAAATCCCGGAACAGTACCAGGTGCCGGAAGTAAAAGAACATCTGCCCCTGCTTCAATAAATGTCTCAGCATCTTCTTTTGTCAGTATTTTTTCTCCTGCTTCTGAGAGAATGCCGGATGCATGCATTTTTCCTGCTGTCAGGATCACTCTGTCGCCGACTGCCTCGTTTAAATCAGCTAATGCCTTTGTAATTGCCTTGTTATCAACGCCAACACCCGGATTTCCGGTAAGAACGATCATGTCAACGCCCATGTCCGCTGCTTTTTTTGCATTTTCCACGGTTGCGCGCCGTCCTTCTGTAAGACTCCACACCGATTTTTCTCCATCATTGCGGACTGCCGCCGGTTCTAAATTAATTGCAACCATCCTTCCGGTCAGACGTTTGACCTCATGTATAGTATCTTCCGGGGCAACTTCCGGTAATCCATTGATCACAGGATGATCCACGTCAAAAATATTCAGCATGATAATATCCGCACCAAGAGAAGTTACAAATTCTGCATTTGTAATATTTACGAGCATTGGTGTCACTGTACCGATCGTCTCTGCTGCAAGCACTCTTCCTTCGCTGTCCGCAATGGACTGTAATAATTCTTTTTTATGATAGGCAGCCAGTTCTCTGGCTGAACAGTCAATATATCTTTTTCCCATTCCTTTTTCCTCTTTTCTGCCTGATGCAAAATGTCTCTGCTTTAAAATTTTCACTGTGCCTTCTGTGCAAACTCTGTGAAATATCTTTTATTTCTCTCATATTTCACATTCTCTGCATTTTCTAACACTTTATTGCGATACTCTTCTATTTTCTGCGATGTTATAAAGGAAATCTCCTGCGGCTGATCATACTTTCCCATATAAGAAAAAGATATATTTTCCTGCTCTTCCATGGATTTATAATTCATATATATGGTATAATCCTCATAACCGTTTACCATCTCCCAATAAATCCCGTAATCTTCTCCCTGCAGATGATACAGATTTAAATAGTCATGCAGACTGTCAAACTCCCTGTCAATATACTTTTCCTCACACCTTGATTTATAATATTCCTTTCCCGAATATTTCACATGATCACTGATGTTTTCCGGTAATGCCACTGCAATTACAATAAAATCAAATATCACGATCACTGACACTATGCATTTTATAACAAAAGGAAACATTTTTACGCTGTAATCTCCAGTTTCATCGCGGAAAGAAAAGGTGATATTAATTTTCTTCATACTCCCACCCCTTTCTCTCAAAAATCATTTTAACAAAAGTTTCCTCCTCATCATAATAGTGATCGCACTCTACAAAGTCCTGCACCTCTTTTTCTGTCATTTCAAAAGCTCCCATTAATGTTGCAATCGTATTCTGCTGGATTTCACTGAAATATTTCTGGTTTTCCTGAAATTCAATTTCACTGATACGATAATCATCCTGAAGCAAAATTTCATGCGCATAGTATAGGATATCTTCCACTTCATATGCCCTTGGCGTTTTGTCACTTTCCCAGTCAGACTTCTCCCTTAAATCCATCACATCTTCTATAAAATGGCTGTATCTATCATAGATATCTACACGTTCTGTATACTTTTCATACCCGTCCTCTGCATAAACTTCATACTCATGCAGATACGCATCCAACGCTGCATTATCTCCCGTCTTGAAAATTTCTTCTGCTGCTTCTACCGATGCTGATCTTTTCTGATGTTCTGTATGCTTTTCATCCACATAGCCTAAAATGAAAAAGACAAGAAATAAAACAACAAGAAGTACAACTGCCAGCAAAAGAATGATATTCATAATTTTATTAGCAACATAAAGCGGCATGGAATGTAACACTTTTGCTTTGGTAAGAAGTGTTTCTTTTCTTGTTTCGTCTTCCTCCTTTTCCCATTCCATACCAAGTTTATTTGGCTCTCCACAATAAGGACATTTTGTCTCTCTGGCTGGATAATCATATCCACACTTTGAACATTTCATATACTTTACTCCATTTTGTCTTTTAATCGGCTGATTGCAAGTTTCTGTAACGCTTCTGTAATCTGATCTTTATCATCGTAAGTCAACCCACCGGCTTTATCTATGCAGGACTTTATCTCATCCTCAGATATCTCGTAGTGTTCCTTCATATAATCATAACAATATTCTTTGTAATATGCCACAGCATCCTCTTCCTCATACTTGTAATATGCGTCCGCTGCCTCCTGACATTCATTTAATATACTAACGATGTAACTGATGTTGCTCAATGCATCTGCCTTATCATTCTCTACGATCCATTGCAGATAAGAATCATCCTCGTCATTCAGATAATTCAAATAACGCTGCATTCCCGCAATCTCTGTATATTTATCAAAATAAGACTGATAGGTATATTCCACTGTTTTCAGATATTCACAGATTCCCTCATAATCTCCGCTCTGATACAGGCTTTCTAATTTTTCCAGATTCTTCTGTTCTACCCGATAAGATACTTTATGGGAAATACTGGAAACAATAAATACAATGATACAGATCACTGCAACCATTATCACTGCTGCTATCCCAAGCTTTGCTGTCCACGACATTCCTTTGCCAGCCACTTTTTCCGGCATTTCCTTCCACCGTTTTTTTTCACGTTCCAGCTCATTCATCATGTCCTCATGCACCTGGACAGATTTGCCAAAGTTATCCCCACCACAATAAGGGCAGCGGTCCTGCTCATCATCATATTCCGCCCCACAGTTTTTACAGATTATCATTGGTTCGTTTTCCCCCTATTTATAACAATGCTTTCTTACAAAATAGTAACATACCACCTGCATTACGATTGTTGCAATCCACGATGCCGGATAGGAAATAAACAGAAAATACAGTGATCTGTGCTGTGGAAAAAATGCAAAAATCCACAGAACACGCATTCCGACAGTTCCGATAATAGACAATACCATTGGCACTGCGGAATATCCCATTCCACGCAGTGCACCCGGAAAAAGATCCATAATACCGCACAGAAAATATGGAACTGTCGTGATGGATAAAATCTCAACACCACATTGGATCACGTCTGCTTCCTCTGTATAAATCTGTAATATTTCCGCTCCGAAAAAATACGCCCCGCATCCTAAAACAAGTGCTGCTCCCACCGATAAAATCATACAGTCGATCAGTACGCGGTCCATTCGTTTATACTTTCCAACACCAAAATTCTGACTTGTAAAACTCATACATGCCTGTGTCACAGAATTGATGGAAACATACAAAAATCCCAGAATATTGTTTGCTGCCGTGTAACCTGCCATCGCGGTTGAACCGAAAGAATTAACTGACGATTGTAGTAATGCATTAGAAAAATTGATGACGGTACTCTGTATGCCTGCCGGAATTCCCACCTGAAAAATCTGTTTCAGGTAATAGCCTTTCATAGAAAGTTTTGAAAAAGAAAGTTTATAACTTCCCTCTGTTCTGCAAAGGCAGGTCAAAACCAGCACACAGGAAACCATCTGGGAAAACACGGTGGCGATTCCAACTCCCGCAACTCCAAGTCCAAATACAATCACTAATACCATATTTAAGCCTGCGTTGATCACTCCTGCGATGATCAGAAAATACAATGGTCTTTTTGTGTCACCCACTGCACGGAGAATCGCCGCACCATAATTATACAGCATAAAAAACGGCATTCCCATAAAGTAAATCCGCATATAAAGCGTCGACAGTCCGATCACATCTTCCGGTGTTCCCATTAATTCCAATGCCCCTTTGGAAAAAACAAGCCCAACAAACGCCATGAGAATTCCGCTGATTAGCGCAAGCGTGATGGAGGTATGTACGGTCTCTGACATTTCCTCCTTGCGTCCGGCAGCAAAAAATCTTGCTGCAAGCACGTTTGCCCCAAGTGAGATTCCAATAAAAAGATTGGTAAAAACATTGATCAGTGCCGTTGTGGAACCGACTGCTGCAAGCGCTTCACTTCCACTGAATCTTCCCACAACAATAATGTCCACTGCATTGAACATTAACTGTAAAATGCCAGACAGCATCAATGGCAGTGCAAACGAAACCAGTTTATCCATTATGGAACCGTTGCACATATCAATTTCGTATTTATTACTTTTCAAAAAAATTGCTCCTCTCTACTTTTTATCTTCCTGTAACTTAAGACCCGGAAGGAATTTGAATGATTAATTTCTGTCCATCTTTTTCCATCATTGTCAATACTGGAATATGTTTTTTCCGCAGCTGATGTACGATTGGATATGTCTCAAACACATTTCCTTCCACATATACTGCCTCCGGCTTCTGTTTTAAAATCCGTTTCAGATTCTCTTTGACTTCGTTTTTCCACTGCTGCTTGTCCATCGCTGCTTCACCGTAAATTCCATCCACTGTAAGCTCTGGGAGCTGCATAAAATCCATATGTATCACCGTTGCCTCCTGCATTCCCGGAAGCTGCTTTAACAGCGGATCTATACAGGAATCCCCGCCGAGATTTACGATTGTCGGATTTTCATGATATAACTCCATGCTGATACGGCAGGCTTTCACCGCGTCCTCTAACATTCCCACCGTCATAAGAAATCCTCCCTTATGACAAAATCCTGCACTCTGTAATCCGGTAACCTGTTCCAATTCTTCATTTTCAAGACCAAGCCACTCTGCCGGAAAACTGCATTTGTAATTCATGGAATATTCCTTCTTCTGTGGTTGTATACAGTATCCACCACGATTGGATGGGAATATGACAAATGCAATCTCCGTCTCCGACAACCGCTTCTGACACGGCACAAACTCCGGTAAAATCAGAATCTTTGCATCTTCGCTGTCCCTTTTACCAGATGTAACCGCCTGCCGGTGTTCTTCTAAAATCTCCTCCACGCGCCTGTCTGCCCGCTCATTTCCGCGATAACGCTCAAATTTGTTTTCAAGGATCATGCCTGCAACGCTTACTGCCTGAAAAAATGCCTCATCATTTCCACCCTGTGCATCCCAGGTCGGATTGAAATTGCCAATCAGGTTTGCAAGCTCATTTTTCTCCCCCGTGTTATCATTATGATCCAGCGGCTGCACAAAAGCCTCGTCAAACTCCTCTGCCAGCTCTTCCCCAAGGATCTCTGCACCGACTGCCTCCCACAACAATCCAAACGCAGCGTATGGCACACCGTTTTCCCGGACTCTGCTGTCCCTCTGATGATGGTCATACGCACCTCTTCCAATATCAAACACAATTCCATCGAAATCATCCGGCACACGATTTCCACGTAAAATCGTAATTTCCGGATTTATATAAAATAAAAGTGCTGCCGAAAACACATCATCCGCATGAAATTTTCCTCCATGCGTAAATGCCCTGGCATCTTTTTTCTTAATCTGCTCCATTAATTCGTTCATTGCAAAATTCTTCTTTCTTTTCTGTGATTATTCTGAAATTTCCTCGATCAAAACTTTTCTGTTTATTACGCCTTTTTTCAATTGCATGACATACACATGAAAATCCAGCGTATCCTTTGCGGTCGTAAACGGCTCTTCGTGCAGTACCTCCGCATGGATCCCCGCACGCTCCAATTCTTCTTTCCGTTTTTCTGCCCGCCCTAAAAGTTTCCCGATATTTTCATCCTCTTTTTCGCCAAAAGATCGATTAGGATAAACGGATGTCGCTTTTTTTAACCTCTCTGTGATCAGATCCACTACTTTTGCATGCGCATTCCGATGTAATAAAACTGCAAGACACCTTGCAACAACAGGATATGGATACCTTTCATAAAAATGTATCCATTTTTCAATTTTTCTGTCACCCACCTGCTCTGCCATCTCTTTCATCAAGGAAAATGCACCATCCGACGGTATCCATGGATTGTCTCGCGGCACAATGTACTGCTTTGAAACCGCCGGATAACAGGTATAATTCAGAGGTGGAAAATAGGCTAACTGCACGAGTTTTCGTTCTTCCTCATTGCAGACAGCCTCACCAAGATACTCATATTTATCCCATAATACCGCAATACGAAATTCCAGTTGCCGCAGATTTTCATAACCTTTTCTCCAAAAATGCGCAATATCACCATAATTATACAGATTTGTTTCCAGCTCCAGCGTTTTAAAAAGGATAGTGACAACACAATCCTCCTCTTCCTGTCGGACAACAAGTGCGTAATCATCCCCATCGCGATAAAAAGAGGCCTCAATAGCCCCTTCATAATCTTCTTTGTATGTACCTGTCATTCTTGCTTCCTTAAAAACAAGAAAGCTTTCTATCGTGTCATTCATCTGATATACCAGACGAATATCTGTTTTATCCGTGTTCTTTTCTTTTGCTCCTGTCTGATCCGGCAGCAAAAGTTCAAATTCATTCTGGCTTAACAGCCTTTTTAACATCTCAAATGTATCCAATGAGAGTCTCCTTTTTCCTGTTACAATACTTTTTATTCATTATATAAAAATCCCTCCGGCTTGTCTATATGCGCAGCTTTCTTTTTATTGCCCTGCGCTTTTCGTCATGCCGTGAGGGATGAGTCGTAGCTGTCGTCCGCGATCTGGATGACAAATTCTTTTGTATAGCCTGCAATCTGCGGAATTTTTTTCTCGTCCAGCTGTTGTATAAAATCCATTTGAAATCCATGCATTTCAATGATTTTTTTTGCAATCGAAAGTCCTAGTCCGCTTCCACTTCCACTTTTTCTGGATACATCTCCTTTTGTAAATGGTTCAAATAAATGTTCCGCAAGCTCGCCCGGAATTCTCCTGCCACTATCTGCTACAAGAATATAAATGTATCCATTTTTCCGGTACATGCCAATCTTTATATGCGTACCACTCTCATTGTGCTTCATTGCATTATTCAAAAGATTCGTGATCACTCTGGAAAACTGGATTGAATCAACGGATACCGAAACCACTTCTTCTGGAATATCAATCTCGAATTCCATCCCTGCATCTTCAAAGTCTGCATAAATGAGTGCAGCATTTTCACGTAACAGTTCACTCAGATCTGTTTCTTTTCTGTCCAGTGAAAAACCTTCACTGTCTAATTTTACATACTCAAATAATAAATGGATCAGATCGTTCATCCTTGCCGACTTATTCTGTATTGCCTGCAAATACTCCAACTGTTTCTCCGGCTCCACCACCATTCCGTCTGCCAGTGCTTTTGCATAACCGTTTACCGTTGTCATCGGCGTTCTGAGATCATGTGCAATGTCTGATAGCATCAGATTTCTTTTACGGTCAAACTCTTTCTGTTCCTCCTCCCTCTCTCTCTGGATCTGACGAAACTCTTTAATCGTTATTTTTGCAAAACAAACTGCCCCTAACACATACGGGGTTAAAATTACCAACACTACTACAAAAGCAACCAGAAAAAGCAGAATTGCCTGCCCTCTGTTTAATTCATAAAAAGAAAAATTAGTTTTTCCAGCGGAAACGGTATGCATGAAATTTTTTTGCATTTGTTCCAAAGCCGCCTGTACCATCTCATGAAGCGGTGATGGAAACATTGCATTCAATGCTCCTAAGATCAGTAACATTAAAACTGCAGACAGGAAGAAGATCACGCCGGAGCCGAGCCAAAGCGGATTTTCTTCCACGCCCGGAAAAAAATATAGCAGTACGTTAGGCAGCACAAATCTGTTGACCAGAAAAGTCAACAGATATTCCACAACTCCAACAACTGCTAGTATTTCAATAAATTTTTTGATCAAAAACCACTGTAAATCATTCTGTTTCTTCATTTACTTCTCCAAGCGATATCCCAGACCACGGATTGTCTGTATATAAGCGGATGGATCATCATCCAGCTTTGCCCGCAGCTTACTGATGCAGACCATGATATTATTGTCTGCCACGATATACTCTTCGCCCCATCCATGCTCATAAATCTGCTGTTTTGTAAAGACTTTGCCCGGATGCTTCATTAACAGTTCCATGATGCGATATTCCACAGAGGTCAGCTGTATGATTTTGTCTCCTTTTTTCAGAGTACACGCGTCCTGATTCAATACCAGATCCCGAACAGCTAAATTTCCCTCCTGAACCACTTTTGTTCCAAGAGAATAAAAACGCCTAATGTTAGAATTCACTCTGGCAACTGCCTCTAAAGGATTGAACGGTTTTGCCAGATAATCGTCTGCTCCCAGATTTAATCCCAGGATTTTTTCCGAATCTGCGTCCTTCGCTGACAAAATGATCACTGGAATATTACTCTCTTTGCGAATCTGCTGCAATACATGATAGCCGTCTATCTTCGGCATCATAATATCCAAAATACATAATGCCGGCTGCTCTGCCCGCAATAAATCGAGCGCCCGCTGTCCGTCCTCCGCTTCTATTACATGATAGTTTTCATTTTCCAGATAAAGCCGGAGAAGATTTCTGATCTCCGGCTCATCATCTGCGATCAAGATTTTGTAATCCATCCGTAGTTGTTCTCCTAATAATCCGTTCTGTCCTCAAACGGCTGATCGATATTCTGATTTTCAAATCTATTCGGCATCTCTGTTGTCTGCTGATTCATTGCAGTATTCTGCTGGTAAGGTGCCGGATTCTGAATCTGCTGATACGGAGTTCTGTATCTTAAAGCTTCATATAATGCGGCATGTGTTCCATCTTTGTATGGCTGCACATAAAAGATTCCCAGGATTCCCATTGTCATTCCAGATAAAATATCCCATCCAATGAATGATAAATCCAAAACAAATGCATTCCATTTCTGTCCCTGCATCATTCTCTTACTCTCTGCAAATGCCTCCTCTTTTGTCATCTGTGGATTGTCTGCCAGCAAATATGGGATCATCTGGTATTCATATGACTTTACAATGCCAGGAATAATAAAAAGCATTGACCACAAAACAGTATACAGATCCCGGAAAAACATTGTCTTTGCAATATTTTTATAATTGTTATCAAATGCGTATCCGGCATTTCCCACTAAAGCTGCCTCATTGAGGTTTCTTAAATAGAAACGTTTACATCCCACTTCCAATGGATTAAAAATAAATGCATCCAAAAGAATTGTAACAGTCATAATGATCACAAATACAATCATGAAGATCACAACAAAAATGACTCCTGCAAAAAGAAGTGCTGTATGATCTGTATTGTCATAGACATCATTCATCCCATACCAGATGTCATCTGCGTCATCATAAAAATCATCATAGGAGTCCGAGGTAATATCACTTCCGTCACTTCCTAAAGCTGATGACATAGCCGAACCTGCACTTCCTGCGCCACTGCCGCCTCCTATCAAAAGCGCCAGCAGTAAACTGATCAGCACACTTCTCCAATAGTTTCTTTTAAATGCAAACTTTGCTCTGTCTTTTAATTCCGCTCTCGTCCACATATTTTTTCCTCCTCTTATCTTTGATGATGCCATCTTAACACGTAAATCTTACTTTCCAACTCGAATAACCTTAAGGTTACCTTAATTCATTGTTTCCAGTAATTTTTCTTTTTTATTATACCATCTTATGGAATTTTCCGCATTAAAAAGGATTCATAAAATCTGCATATACAAAAATAGCCCTAAACCCTTGATTTTTCAAGAATTTAAGACTATTTAGCATACGTGCGCGAGAAGATTCGAACTATTTACGTAATTTAAAACCCAGTAAAATCAAGGGTCTGCGTCTTTCAATTTCCAAAGTAAACAAAATGTTCACAACACGTTATCATCCTATGCGATGTCTGCAATCTTTTCTGATAATACTCTTAAATCAAAAATTATACAAGTATAAATTAATATCACTCATCTTTCTTTCCACAAAAGCAAAGGCAGCAAATCATTTCTGATCTACTGCCTAATTCTTTTCGTATTCACTTGTCGCCTATGCCATTGCAGGCTCTTTCTTCTTAATAACTGCTTCCACAGCAGCCACGCTTGTTTCTGCAATATCTGCGATCTGATCTAATGTATAACCTTTCTTATACATATTCAGAATAAATTTTTCGCTTGTTTTCTCTGTAGCTTTTTCTTCAATGCCTGTACTCAGATTACACATAATTCTCACATCCTCTCTTAATTCATTGCTGATTGGGA
>PPYE01031104.1_pt1 | contig 10549 bp, 18 predicted proteins | sample 1559881 | NCBI WGS metagenome assembly PPYE01 (sample SAMN08240022, study PRJNA423297) | Human gut metagenome, whole genome shotgun sequencing project.
ACCTTGCCGGAAATTTCCTGTCCGCACTCAGGTACCTTAATCATAACCATAAATAATTCCCCTTCATATGGCAACATGTACATCATAAACTGAATTATACCTATCCCTTTATACAAAGTCAATCAAATCAGACCCTGTTCCCCTTTGGTAAAATAAGGCTGAATCGCCTGCTGCTTTCTGCTTATTATTTCTCTGTATAATTGCGCTGTCATTATCATTAAAAATATTTAAAAAAATCCGTTGCCGTAAACAATAATTACTTACTCAAACTTCCCACATTAAAAAAGGGATTCGCACCTTGAAAAATCAATATTTTAGCCCACAAAATATCTTCATGCCGCTGATTCTTTCCGCTCTAAAGCCTCCTGCATGTATGTTGGCAGACGTTTTATAAAGCTGGCGGTGAATTCCTCCAGCTGGGCTTCGGTGATGTGGAAATACTCCATGACAGTATCCATCAATGCGTCAATGATAATGCACATGGCGCGGCTGAATGTGATATCTTCCATTTCGTCAAGCAGGCAGAAACATAGCTCACAGATCGTTTTATCGTCCTCGTTCTCCCGCTGTGCCACTGATAACATCATATAACGTGAAAAGGCAATGGCAACATGGGCATTCATGGCATCATAGGAAATACCACGGTATTCTTTCACAAGGTTCAAATAAGATTTGCATGCCTTGAAAAAGACCTCAATGTCCCAGCGTTTCCCATAAACACGAATGACCTCTTCTTCGGAAAGTTCCATATCTGTGCTTACGATTACCAGCCAGTCTTTCCGGCTGCTTTTATTGCGGACATAGACAAACTTTGCCGGGAGACTTTCGCCGTCCTTTTCCATTGTCACAGATACAGAAAGCAGATAACGCGACCGGCCTCTGCGCTTTTGTTCCGGCTGTAGATTTCTTTCACATTGAGTTTTCACCGTTGTACAGATATTTCGTTTTGCTCTTCTTGACCATTGCGATCGTGTCAAGGTGTTCCTGTTTTTTTAACGCAAGTATCGTCTTCGGCGCGGAAAACCAGCTGTCAAATAGGACATATCTGGCAGTGATTCCCGCGCACCGGGCAGAATGGATCAGCTCCACCATGACATCCGTGGCTTTGCGGCGTGCCTGCTGGCGTCTCCTCCCGGCAAGGGAGCGTCCGTCACATGCTTTTGCGCCACAAAGGAGATTTTTATCCTCCGCGGCGGAAAGTAGGCAGTGGCTGACTGGTACAAAGGAGTTCCCGTCTGACCATCCAAGGGTGAGCATGCGGAACCCTGACCTGTATTTCATGGAGCAGTGGTCAAAGACCCTGGCAAGCAGTTCTACCTTTTTGGAACGGGAACGGTCAAAGAGGCTGTCATCAATAATGAAGACATCTTTGCGCTTTTCGTCCGTCAATGGTTTCATGAAGCCATTGATCATTGATGATGCTTGCGGAAAGCAGCGCTGTAAAGCGCTGCCAGTTCGTGCGTTGCTGCCTGAACTGTCAAACTATCTGTCCCAGGTGGCAGACCCAAGGAAAGGGAAATTTTATGAGATGCTGCAGATGCTAGGCACCATCCTTATGAAAAATATCTGTTCCATAGAGTCCATGCAGGGTATGACAAACCAATTCAATGATGCGGAGGGAATCTGTGCGGAAAACCTGTGTAAGGCGCTGGGGCTGGAACCCACTGAGTTTCTGCCCCACTACGTGACCATAAATACCCTTTTAAAAAAGCTGGAACTGAAGGAATTGGAGACACTGAGGAACCGCCTTGTGTATGATCTGCTGAGGAACCGTCGTTTTGAAGGGGCCCGCTTCCAAAAGAAATGGCTGGTAATAGTAGACGCAACCGGGCTGTTCCACTTCCGTGAGAGGCACTGTGAGCACTGCCTGAAAACAACAAAGAATAAAGGAAAGCCGGAGGAAGCCACCTATTATTACCATCATGTTCTGGAGGCGAGGATTGTCCTGGGAGAGAAAATGCAGGTGAGTATCGGGACAGAATTCATAGAAAATGAGAAAGAGGATGTGGAAAAACAGGACTGTGAGACAAAAGCCTTTAAAAGGCTGGCAAAGAAGATAAAGAGAGCCTACCCGCATCTGCCCATCTGCATCCTGGCTGACAGTCTGTATGCATCAGAACCAGTGTTCAGCCTGTGCAGGGAAAACAAGTGGAATTATATTATCCGTTATAAGGAGGGAAGTATTACGAGCATAGCGGAGGAATACCGGGCAGTCATGCAGATGGGGGAAGGGGAAAAGAAGGAGAAGGAAGAGGAAAGGAAGTACAAAAGAAGGAAACGAGAAAACATAAAATACGGAATGAGCTGGGTGTCGGAGCTGGAATATAAGGGACACAGCCTGACGGTCATGGAACTTGAAATAGAGATAGAGAAGGAAGGGAAAAAGGAAAAGGAGATAAAAAGGTTCCAATGGCTGACGAATATGAGGATAACAGGGAAAACAGCATGGGAGTTTGCACAGACGGGAAGGAAGCGCTGGAAAATAGAGAATGACTGCTTTAACGTGCAGAAAAATATAAGGTATGATATACAGCATGCCAACAGCCTGGATTATAACGGAATGAAGTGCCATTATATACTGACGCAGATAGCGGATATCCTGATGTAGCTGTATGAATATGGAAGCGAAGGGATCAGGGAGGCGCGCCGGACAATAAAAGATATGTCTTCAGAACTGTTAAAGAGCTTTGGAGAGCGACTCACAGAAGAAGACATATCTTATATCAAGAGGAACAATAATATGGGAAGTAAAATCCTTGTGGTCTTTGTTATGGTACTTCAAATTTATAACCGACACCGACAACATTTTTAATATATTCCAGACCATCCGGTGTTCTCTTCAATTTCTTCCGCAGATTGCTCATATGATTGCTTACCGCTTTGCGTGAGTAAAAGGCAGCATCCTCGTTCCAGACCAGCTCCATGATCAGCTCGTAAGTGTAAACCCGCTGGGGATACGTGATCAGAAGGGCAAGAATATCAAATTCTTTTGCCGTCAGATCTACCACTTGTCCATCCACCCGTACCAGCCGCTGCTCCAGGCAAAAGTATAAGTCCCCCATATGAATCTCTGTGAAGATACCTTCCGTCTTTGTCTGCAGTCCATAAGCTCCGGAGCGGATACACAGGTTATCAGCTGAACCGCCATTCTGCTTTTCTTTGCTAAGAAGATATTTTACTAACTCTTGCTGCTGTCTTGCATTCAACAGCATAAGCAGCTTCTCTCCGATTTTATCTCCCGGCTCGGATATTTCCAGTACAGCTAATTTCCCAAGGGTATCGCCTCCGTTTCCTTTACAGCCCTCCAGCTGTCATATTTCATATCTTTTTCGCGCGGTGAAGTCTTGCCTGGGTTTTATACCCCTATCCTTTTCGTATCGGTCTTATATACTTGAAATACTGCTCCGGATCATAAAAAAAGTACATGACTCTTCCCGGTGAAGTATCAAGGCAGCATCCGGCTTCTTCATAATCAAACTCGGCCATCGCTTTTTCTATCTTTTCCTCTACACTGCAGTTTTCCTGCTCGTAGTTAAATGGGCCATGCTCAAAAACAATATACTCAGATTCTGGAACATCCACCATAGACATCTGGCACGGCACTTCTCCCGCATAATCCGAAGGAAGCCGTACTCCCCAACATTCCGCACGGTGGATCCCCCAATCGCAAAGCCTTCCGTTTGGATCGTTTATATACGCCATAATCTGTCCGCTGGCACAGTTGACTTCGCTTCCACCGGCATCGTCTAATTTTCCCTTGATACTGTCCAGCAGCCCGCAGATCGTTTCATAGTCCTGCCCCGGAATCAGATTCTGTTTGCGCCAGAAATCCCAATATCCATTACTCTCATAATTTTTAATGTGTAAAAACTTGTGAGCGGGAATGGTTACAAAATAAATTTTTACGCCATCTGTTGATTTAATCATGCCGATTTCTCCTAATCCTAAAAAGTAGCGGTCGAAAGGGCTTATTTTTGTACGGAGAGCAACCGGTTTTGGATTTTTACGATACTCGCTGGGCGTTACGCCATAGGTTCCTTTGAAAGCCCTGGTAAAGGCTTCATGGGAGGAAAAACCATAGTCGAAGGCAATGTCCAGCAGGCTCTTATCACTGTCCCGGACCTCTTTCAATGCAAACGCCAACTTTCTCTGCCGCAGATAATCCCGAAACGGCATCCCCGAGATTTCCTTGAACTTTCTTGTTGTGTGAAATTCGGAATAGCCCAGTTTACGGGAAAGAAAGCGCAGTGTCATGGCTTCATTGTTGTAACCCTTAATACACTCGTCAATCTCATCGACAACTGTTTGGATCTGCTTTTGCCATTCGTACATTTATCTGTCACCTCTTTTCAACCACCCTACATCTATTATAAGAAAATCGGGCGGCTGTCGCTTGATTTTATTTGCTATGATTCATATTGCTTTCTGGCCTGCTCTAAAAATGCCTTTATATCGTCCCGCAACGTCTTTGGCTCTATAATTTCCGCTGCGCACAGAGACTTCAAAATACTCCGCCAGCTCCTGTGCCGCTATTTTTTCCCGTTCCAATAAAATACATAATATACCGAACATCCTGTTGCTTTTCATTCAAGGCAGCGGTTTTCTTTCTGGCAAACAAATCGTTAGTTGGGGTAATAATTGATACAGATAAACGTAAGCAACGTATGATTTTCATTGATGTAGGTATGTCCGATGGAGGAATCAAACGTAAGGGAGTCTCCCTCATTTAGTGTGTAATCGCCAGTTTCCGTGTGTAGCACCAATTCGCCCTGAATGATATAAAGGTATTCCTGTGCCTTTTCAGAATGTCCAATCGAGGCATTGGAGCTGTTGGCGTCCAGTTCTACATAGAACAGTTCAAAGTTTCTTACGGGGGTATTTCTGAAATAGCAATATACCCGGTAATGCTCTGTTTCGCCGTTCTGTGCCACTGTCTCCGACTTTCGGATAATGGTTGCCTCTTTTTCGATCCCCTCCATCAGCTTTGTATATGGCACGTTCAAACCGTTGGCAATCTTCCAGATTGTATTGATGGTTGGATTGCTGCCGCCTTTTTCAATGTCTGATAACATCGCTTTGCTGATTCCTGATATTTTTGATAACTGCCCCAGCGTCAAATTGCGCTCGGTTCGTAATTCTTTTAAATTGATTGCGATTATTTTTCCAAGTTCCATAACTGCCCCTTTCTCGACTTGACATATAAATCGAACGATTGTATAATATACAGGACTATATGTTCGCTGAATCAGACAAACGTCAACTATACTGTAAACATTATAAAGAAAAGCGCCTGAAAAATCAAGCACAATAAAGGAGCTGATGAACATGAGATCAAAAGCATTTAAGGCCGCCCTGCCTTACACATTACCTATTTGTATTGGATTCCTTTTTCTCGGAATGTCTTATGGATTTCTTATGAGAAGTAAAGGCTTTTCTTTTGTATACCCTATGCTTATGAGCTTCTTCATTTTCGCTGGTTCAATGGAATTTGTCACCGTCAACCTGTTACTGTCTGCCTTTAACCCGCTGTATGCTTTTTTCCTGACATTGATGGTAAATGCCAGACACTTATTCTATGGCATTTCTATGTTGGAAAGATATAAAAATGTTGGTTGGAAAAAGCCCTATCTGATTTTCGGTATGTGTGATGAATCCTTTACGATCAATTATACCGTGTTGCCGCCACAGGATACAGACAAAGGCTGGTTTATGTTTTTTGTTACCATGCTGAATCAAATCTATTGGGTTTCCGGAGCGACGTTAGGTGCGCTGTTGGGATACGTCATTCATTTTGACACCACGGGCATTGAATTTGTAATGACGGCATTGTTTGTTGTTATGTTTATTGAACAGTGGGAAAAAGCAGATCACCACCGATCTACCCTTACCGGATTAGCCTGTTCCCTGCTCTGTCTGCTGCTGTTTGGAAGCGAAAATTTTATCTTACCGGCTATGGCCTTAATTATCCTGTGCTTCACGCTGGACAGGAAGAAGATTCATAAGGAGGCGATACAATGACAACCACGCAAAGCATTATTACGATTCTTGTTGTTGTGCTGGGAACCATGTTGACAAGGTTTCTCCCGTTTCTGGTTTTCCCGGAGGGGAAAACACCGCCGCATTATATTACCTATTTAGGCATGGTGCTGCCTTATGCCGTCATTGGCCTGTTGGTGGTATACTGCCTGAAAGATGCAGTTTTCGCGTCCTTTCATGGCCTGCCGGAATTGATTGCCATTGTCTGTATTTTCATACTCCATAAGTGGAAGCGAAATATATTACTTAGTATCGGCGTTGGAACCGTTGTCTACATGATTCTGGTCCAAACCTGCTTTCGGTAAATGCTCTTTTGAAAAATGATGTCAAGCTACCGCGCAGAACGGCAGTTATGATAATAAAATATTGTAGGAGGTTATCAAAGTGGAAAAGAAGTTATCAAGAGAAGAAGCGTGGGAACTGTTGACGGAATACATCAAAACCCCCGCGTTGCGGAAACATGCGCTGGCAGTCGAGGCAACACCTTCGGCGTTTCGTGGCGGACAAGCTCTCCAAAAACAATGCCATCCTTCAGTGCAATCACCTTATCAGCGTAAGAAGCAGCAAAAGCATCATGTGTAACCATAAAAATAGTCGCTCCCATTTTTTCTTTGGCATCCAAGAATGCCTCAATGACTGCTGTGCTTGATTTTGAGTCGAGATTGCCTGTCGGCTCATCAGCCAGAATGATAGCCGGATTGTTGGATAAAGCTCTGGCAATAGACGCCCTTTGTTTTTGACCACCGGAGACTTCGGCAGGATACTTCTTTGCAATATCGGTAATTCCAAATAGAGAAAGCAGTTCCTCAGTATCTTGCTCCATGTTCACCATCAGCAGAAGTGAAGCCAGACATAACGTTCAAAAGTGTCGTCTTTCCACTGCCCGACGGATCCATGACCGCAACAAATTCACCGTCAGGGATAATTGAAGATATACCTTTCAGGACGGGATAATCAATTCCCTTTGAGTGATATATCTTTGTGATCTCTTTGATTTCTAACATAATGTACCGCCTTTCTTCGTTGTGTGTTCTCATGGTATGAGTACATTCAAAACCGCAATTTTCAAATATCTATCAAATGAAAAAATCTCCTTGCATTTCACAAGGAGACTTCAAAAATCTATTTTGTTACTCGGTCATTTCAAAATTGACATCTACGATTGCACCGCCATCTGCTCTGTTTGATAACATAATGCCTCCGCCATGTCGTTCACAAAGTATTTTACATATATTCAACCCCAGACTCAAATGTGGGGCATCCGATTTTTTTCAGTAGTATAAAATGGAGCTGTCGCTGACTTTAGTGTGGTATCGTCAAAACCTTTTCCGTCATCACTTACAGTAATGGAAAAAGTGCTGTGGTCAGTTCGACATTTTACGAATACGAAATTTGCTGCATAGCGGACAGCATTGGACAACAGATTTTCAAAGACCTGCATGATAATTTCTGGGTCTACAACAATTTTTTGCGTAATAACTTCATTCAAAAATACAAGTTGCTTCTCAGCACAAACAATTGTTGCGGTATCATTTAGCCGGGATATAAAATCTGACGCTGGAATTTCCCGCCTGGCAATCGGTATATCCTCAAGTCGCTGTAAGGTATTCATATACAAAACATAAGATTTTAGCCGATCAATTTGTCCTGCCATAACAGAATAAGTTTCCATTGTGTCGCCGGCAGATAATTTCCCATCTGGGGCATATTTTTGTAAAATACCCAAATGTCCCTCCAGGACAGTAAGCGGAGTTCGCAAATCATGTGAGAAAGCAGCGTTTAATCGCTTGCGTTCATCCATTTGCCGCCACATTTCCCTGTTTCAACACAATGGGCGAAGACCAATTGACATGGTACTTGAGCTTCGTGACACATCCAGGCGGTAAAACTGCTCAAAGAATGGTAATGTTCTCATAACAGTAGCTGACGGCATTTCTCAGCACATTATCGAACACTCTCTGCAGCTTGTTGGCATCACAGGACAGCATCATGTCCGGCTGAACATCAAACTTCACATTTGAGTAATTTCAAAAAACTCATTGATCAGCTCTTCCAGACGTTCAGCCTTATCCAGCGAAATGGACAGATATTTTTCCAGTTCGCTGGTACCGGGAACTGCAACAACTTTCCCGGCCTCGGTTCTGGCATCCTCTTCAGGATCGCCCTGGGCAATCAATCGCCTTTGCCCCGGATGGAAATATTAACGGTAACGGGTAAAGTAATCTGCTTCATACAGCGACCTCCTTCAATGAATTTACCGTTAATTTTTCGTGCAAAGTATTGTTTTTTTCGTGCAAAAAGTATATACTATAAGTGCCAGCAGAAAGGGGTTGATGATATGGCTGGAAATACCACAAACATCAGTATTCGCATGGACGCGGATTTGAAAGCACAGGCCGACGCTCTTTTCAATGAATTGGGCATGAATCTGACTACGGCGTTCAATATTTTTGTTCGTCAGTCGCTTCGGGAAGGCGGCATTCCCTTTGAGGTAAAGCTGGAACAGCCCAACAAAGAAACGATTGCAGCCATGTTGGAAGCGGAAAGGATTGCAAAAGACCCGGCTGTGAAAGGTTATAATGACCTTGACGAGTTGTTTGCTGACCTGAAAAAATGAGAAAAACAAAGTACACCGTTAAGTAGTGCCTGCTGATTAAGCCAGTTTTATTACCAATCGACTGCTCAATAACGGGAAAAATCCCCATTTCTCCAATAAGGCGCAGAGAATTCTTCTCTGCATCTTGAAAAGATTTGCAACGAAAACAGACAACGCGATCGATGAGAGCTGTGTTTCTTCTAGTTTTGTGGTTATCAGCCCCAGTCCATAGCTGTGCTTTTCCACACTGAATTCACGTTCGATCTCTATCCGGTCTGTGTTATCCTGATATTCCTGCTTCTTTTCTCCGTTGTTTTGCTGTTTTGCACAAGGCCGCCCAAGTTTTGGGCCTGACATCCTTATCTCATGTTTTTTACAGAAGGCTCTGTTTTCACGGGTGCGGTATATCTGATCCACCAGTATGCGTTCCGGATAATGGCCAGTCCGTTCATAATACCGACAGGCCGCATCTTGCAGTTAAGCGCTCTCATTGTATGCATCAAAGGAGATGTGCTCTATCCGGGCATATCCCTTTTCGTCGATGCTCAGGTCGAGTTTAGCTCCGAATTCTGTCGGTGCTTTCGCTTTCCCTCGAACAATCGGCCTTATCCACGGCTGGTGGATGCTCACGATGCGGTCCTTTACACTATGAGTTTTATGGTCATACATGTATTGGTGCTGTCTGTACAGCTCCATGATCGTCAACAGCAATGGGATCTCTTTCTTCAAAGGAGCATACCCTTCACACATAAATCCGTCCAGGTATGCAAGATCCCGGCGCACGTAGGAAAGCTGTTTTTTGATCGCCTTGCTCGTCTGTTTCTTTGTGTGTTTCCGTGCCTTTGCATAGGCAAGATAATCTTTTCTTGCTTTCCTGACATACCGCCTTGGAAGCGTAAGGCCATAAGATTGGCAAAAGCGGTAAATGATGACCTCCAGTTTCTCACGCGCTTCATTGAGCAGGGAGATGTCCTGCGGGTATCTGATATTGACCGGTGCACAGCTCGCATCAACGATCAGTGTCCCTTTATTACCCTCGGGCCTGGATTTCTCATCACAGACAGTTGCTGCCCCACCCGAAGATGAATCTGAGGGCGGTTGCGTATTGTCATCATCACTGTTAAACATATATGCATTTGCATCCATGATGGCATCAACATCGAGACGTTTTCGGAACAGTACCAATGTACTGGCATCAAAGGGCGGTACGTCCTGATAACCGGGCAGGCCAATGAAGTACTGCAAGTACGGATTTTCTGTGATCTGCTCCACGAGTTCTCTGTCAGAATACTGGAACTTTTTCTGGATGATCAGAGAGCCGAGAGCCATGCGCAGCGGTTTTGCAACGTTCCCGGTATCACTTGGGAACAGGCTGGCATATTTCATTTCAAATTCATCCCATGGAATACTGTCAGCAAGACGGATCCATCTGTTCTTTGGGTTCATCTTCAGCCCCAGTGGCTGGTTAAAATCAAGAAATGAATGCTGCAGCTTATCAATTGGTTTATACATGGCTTACCCGGCTCCTTTGATGAGAAATTTAAGGTATGGCCTGCAAGAAAAATCGGCTCACCGATTCAATACCCTTGCAGATATTTTATCAAAAATCGCCAGGAAAGTCAGTAAAAACAGGAAATTTAAGCTTAATCAGCAGGCACTAAGTATACCACCGGCTTCAAGAAGGACTATAAGCGTGCGATCAAGCGCGGCTTGAAAATTGAGTTGCTGGAACAAATCGTAGCGCTGCTGGCGATGGGCGAACCACTGCCGGAGAAAAATCGCGACCACGATCTGTCCGGCGATTGGGTGGTTCATCGGGAATGCCACATTCTCCCGGACTGGCTGCTTGTCTACCGCTTTGATGACGATGTGCTGGTGCTGACGCTGGCCCGCACCGGAACACACAGCGACTTATTT
>PPYE01344742.1_pt1 | contig 10548 bp, 10 predicted proteins | sample 1559881 | NCBI WGS metagenome assembly PPYE01 (sample SAMN08240022, study PRJNA423297) | Human gut metagenome, whole genome shotgun sequencing project.
TCTTTCTTTTGTCTTGAAACAAAAGAAAGAAGCAAAGAAAAATTCAAGGCTGACTTTTTTCTCCTACTCGCTCCCTGCACTGCGCTAAAGGGCAGAAACTCGCTACGCTCAAACAGTCTGCCCTTTTTGACGCTCCGTTACGGGGGCTCGCTTGACGGAGAAAAAAGTAGGCCGGAGGGGCGTGCGGGGTGGGCGTTGTGGAGGAGGTTGCATGAGATGTCGGTGTGGTTGTTGCGAGGGAAGCCATGTAGTAAGGGCGTATAACGGGGGATGTGCAGCGGGAACGTTGCGGGAAGGCCGTGTGGGGCGTTGTAAGTTGCAGGACACGGGTATGGGATTCTTATGTTAGTTAATTAGTTGGTTGTTTTTTAGTTATTTGTTTTGTTTAACCAGTCATAGAAGGTGTATTGGGCTCGTACAGCGGGGGTGCCGGGCGCTCTTTTTTTGAATATATTTCGCAGGTTGTCGTCTACCCAGCAGGCTTTTTGGTTGTCGGCGAGCTGGATATTAAGCATTTCGATGAGGCTGTCACGCAGGTCGGGGGCGAGAATGGGGGTGATGGCTTCGATGCGGCGGTAGAGGTTACGACGCATCCAGTCGGGGGAGCCCATGAAGACTTTGGGTTTGCCGTCGTTGCCGAAGTACCAGATGCGGGCGTGTTCGAGGAAACTGTCTACAATACGGGTGACACGAATGTTACGACTGTATGACTGTCCGGGGATAAGACAACAGATTCCACGGACGATGAGGTCTATTTGTACGCCGTGTTCGGAGGCTTCGTAGAGACGGTCAATCATGGCGGGGTCTTGGAGGGCGTTCATTTTTAGGATGATACGGCCTTGTTTGCCTTCGTCGGCGAGGGCGATTTCCCAATCAATCAGGCGGTTCAATTCGGGGATGAGGTTGAAACGGGCGACAAGAAGGGTGGTGAACTTCGGGTCTTCTTTGCCTTGCAGGGTGCGGAAGAGGTTATAGAGGTCGGCCACTATCTTCGGACGGCAGGTGAAAAGGCCACAGTCGGCGTAGAGGGTGGCGGTCTTTTCATTAAAGTTACCGGTGCTGATATAGGCGTAGCTGGGTATTTTTTCACCGTTCAGTCCGCGGCGGCGGATAAGGGCTACTTTGGCGTGTACTTTCAGACCGGGTATGCTGTATATTATTTTAATGCCGGCGGCTTGCATCATTTCGGCCGTGGCAAGGTTGTTTTCTTCGTCGAAACGGGCTTTCAGTTCCACGAATACGGTGACTTTCTTGCCGTTTTGGGCGGCGGCTATCAGGGTGTTGATGACGGCGGAGTTTTCAGCTACGCGGTATTGGGTTACCATGATTTCACGGGTTTCCGGGTTGTGCACGGCTTCATACAGGAAGTGGATGAAGTGCTCGAAAGAGTGATAAGGGTAATATAATAACAGGTCCTTCTTGGCGACGTAGTTGAAGATAGATTCTTTTTCGTCGAGGATGGTCAGCTTCATTGGCTTCGGCTTTTCGAAGCTGTGAAGAGATTTGTTCGGGTTGGGAAGATGACGCAGGTCTTCAAGATTCAGGTGCTTGTCGCCGGGGACAAGTTCATCGGATGGAAGTTCGATGAAGCGGGGCACTTTGGCGTAGGGTTGCTTCATCACGAAGTAAAGAGGTTGCCGGGATTCTGTTAGACTGGTAGTTCCTTCATTTCCTTCTTTCTTCGGATAAACTCGTATGGCCAGGTAAAGGCGATTATCCCGCAGGAAGGAGACTATTTTATCTTTGGATACAGGCACAGGCTGCAGGTAGGGAAAAATTTCTTCCCGGAAAAAGTCTTTAATAAACTGCTGGTGGAACGGTTCTACATGTCTGTCCTGATAAAAGATGATGTGATTCTTGCGCAGGGCAGGTAGTAGTTTCTCTTCATAAATGCGTACACGGTCATCCAGCTGGCGGGTGACTTCTTTATTTATTTCTTCTACCAGTTCGCGGGCGGATTGTACGGTTTCTTCATCACTTTCCGTAGCGCCGGAGGCAACAGCTTTATGGTCGGCTACACGGATTTTGTAGAACTCTTCGAGGTTGGAAGAGTAGATAGAGATGAAGTTGATACGTTCGTAGAGCGGTAGACGCTCGTCCAGAGCCTCCAACAATACGCGATAATTAAATGAGAGCCAACTAATATCTCGCTTGAAATAATTATATTTGCTTTCCATGTGCTTTAAGATTTTTCCAAATATAGTATCTTTGTGGGATTAAACAAAGAAATTTATGACAAGAATTGGATTATTATCTGATACTCACGCTTACTGGGACGAGAAATATCTGGAATATTTTGAACCGTGTGACGAAATCTGGCATGCCGGAGACATCGGTTCGCTGGAAGTAGCGGAAAAGTTAGCCGCCTTCCGTCCATTCCGGGCGGTATATGGAAATATTGACGGACAGGAAATCAGAAAGCTGTATCCGCAAATAAACCGTTTCACGGTGGATGGTGCAGAAGTGCTGATTAAACATATCGGCGGTTATCCGGGGAAATACGATCCTTCCATCATCGGCAGTCTGATGGCACGTCCGCCCAAACTTTTTATCAGCGGACATTCTCATATATTAAAGGTGAAATATGATAAAACACTGGATATGTTGCATATTAATCCGGGAGCTGCCGGCATGTCCGGTTTCCACAAGGTACGGACTTTGGTACGTTTTGTTATCAACCAGGGGGCCTTTCAGGACTTGGAAGTCATCGAATTGGCGGACAAATAAAATAAATGTTCCTGCCAGATTGAAAAATTATTTTAAAATTTTGCCACGTCGGAATTCTTTCCGACCTTTGCACGCAGTTAATGAATAACTCAGACGAACATGAAAGGAATTATTCTAGCCGGTGGTAGTGCCACCCGACTTTATCCGCTCTCTAAAGCGATTTCCAAACAAATCATGCCTGTGTATGACAAGCCGATGATTTATTATCCGTTGTCAACACTTATGTTGGCAGGAATACGCGAAGTGTTGATTATTTCGACTCCACGCGACTTGCCGATGTTCCGCGACTTGTTGGGAACGGGTGAGGAACTGGGTATGTCTTTCTCCTATAAAATTCAGGAACAACCTAACGGACTGGCACAAGCTTTCGTATTGGGAGCCGATTTCCTGAACGGCGAACCGGGCTGTCTGATTCTTGGGGATAATATGTTTTACGGACAGGGCTTCTCCGCCATGCTCCGCCGGGCTGCCAATATAGAAAAGGGCGCCTGCATCTTCGGTTACTACGTGAAAGACCCGCGCGCTTATGGTGTAGTGGAATTTGACGAACAGGGAAAAGTGATTTCACTGGAAGAAAAGCCGGAAGTGCCGAAAAGTAATTATGCCGTTCCGGGACTTTATTTCTACGATGCCAGTGTGACGGAAAAAGCAGCGGCTCTTCGTCCTTCAGCACGTGGAGAGTATGAGATAACAGACTTGAACCGTCTGTATCTGGAAGAAGGTACATTGAAAGTGGAACTCTTCGGACGCGGATTTGCATGGCTCGATACGGGTAACTGCGACAGTCTGCTGGAAGCTTCCAACTTCGTGGCCACTATTCAGAACCGCCAAGGTTTTTACGTCAGCTGTATTGAAGAAATCGCCTGGCGTCAGGGATGGATTCCGACGGAGCAGTTGCTTCTACTGGGTCAACAGCTCGAAAAAACCGAGTATGGAAAGTACCTTATCGAATTGGCTAAACAATCCTAAAATCAACATAAAGAATAAAATATGAAAACTTATCTAGTGACCGGTGCCGCAGGATTTATCGGGGCAAATTACATCAAGTACATCTTAGCCAAACATAACGACATCAAAGTCGTGATATTGGACGCTTTGACGTATGCAGGTAACTTAGGAACGATTGCCAAAGACATCGACAACGAACGCTGTGTCTTTATCAAAGGAGACATTTGTAGCCGCGATGTGGTAGACGGTCTTTTTGCTGAGTATCGTTTTGACTATGTGGTGAATTTCGCTGCCGAGAGCCATGTGGACCGCAGCATTGAAAATCCGCAGCTGTTTCTGATTACCAACATTCTCGGAACACAGAACTTACTGGATTGTGCACGCCGTGCATGGGTGATGGGGAAAGACGAACAAGGATATCCGACCTGGAGAAAAGGTGTACGCTATCATCAGGTATCTACCGATGAGGTGTATGGCTCATTGGGAGCCGAAGGGTATTTCACTGAAGCAACTCCGCTTTGTCCTCACAGCCCATACAGTGCTTCTAAGACAAGTGCAGACATGGTGGTAATGGCTTACCACGACACTTATAAAATGCCGGTAACGATTACCCGTTGCTCCAACAACTACGGTCCGTACCACTTCCCGGAAAAATTGATTCCGTTGATTATCAAGAATATCCTCGAAGGAAAGCATCTCCCCGTCTACGGTGACGGTAGCAATGTGCGCGACTGGCTTTATGTGGAAGACCACTGCAAAGCAATCGACCTCGTTGTGCGTGAAGGTCAAGACGGAGAAGTGTACAACGTTGGTGGACACAACGAGAAAACAAACCTCGAAATCGTGAAACTGACAATTTCGACTATCCACCGTCTGATGGCAGAAAATCCCGAATATCGTCAAGTTCTCAAAAAGAAAGTGAAAGACGAAAACGGAGACATTTCAATCGACTGGATCAACGAAGATCTGATTACTTTCGTTAAAGACCGTCTGGGACACGACCAACGTTATGCTATCGACCCCACCAAGATAACAAATGCCTTAGGATGGTATCCCGAAACTAAATTCGAGGTCGGTATCGTAAAGACAATCGAATGGTATTTAGCCAACCAAGCTTGGGTGGAAGAAGTTACCAGCGGAGATTATCAGGGTTACTACGAAAAGATGTACGGGAAATGATTCTCAATTTATCAACATTCCTATTGCAATAAGAATACCCATAAGCAGCATATTACGCGAAGTCTCGCCTAATATGCTGTTTAATTTTTTACCGCTGTATATTTTCACCATCCGTTTCCAGGTAAGGAAATGAGGGATCAGATAAAGTTGCGGAAGAAAAGCGGCGTAGAAATGACCTTCACGAAGGAAACACAAGCAGAGAAGAGAAGCGGTAATCCCCAGCATCAAATAAAAATAGCGACCGAATTTCTCGCCAAAACGAACGATCACTGTCCTTTTTCCACTGCGTGCATCCGCTTCGCGGTCACGATAATTATTGACTACCAACAATGTATCGATAAGCAGTCCGCAGATTAAAGAGGCGATAGTGACATCCGGTGTCCAAGTTAGCGCCTGTACGTAATATGTTCCGCCTACGGGTACAAAGCCGAAAAAGACAATCACCAATACATCGCCCCAACCGTTGTAAGAAAGAGGATAAGGACCGGTGGTATAAAGAAAGGCAAATAACACACAAAGCACTCCTACGATAATCAATTCCCACCCGGCAAAGAAGAGCAACGTACAGCCGATAAGGCAGGCAAGAGCAACCGTAATAATAATCCCGGTTTTCATCGCTTGCGGAGAAATCCATCCTTGCGCACAAGCACGTTCGGGGCCTAACCGGTCTTCCCGGTCTGTTCCTTTGAGGAAGTCGAAAAGGTCATTGATGAAATTAGCGGCAATTTGCATCAGACTTGCAAACAGACAGCAGATCAGTGCAGGCAACCAGTGAAAACGTCCGTCCATTGCAGCAAGAGCAGTACCTATCATAACCGGAGTTATGGCCCCTGTCAGCGTTTTGGGACGTGCAGCTAATATCCATGCTTGTAGCGAGTTACGCTTTACTTCTTCCATACTTTAATATATTATAAATAGTTTTGACGGACAAAGATACATGATTTTTCGTATCTTTGCACCCCGAAAAACTTCAAACTAAGAGAAGATGAAGAAAATAAAAACAATCTACCCTGTTATCCTGTTGACATTGCTTTTGCTGGTTTCCTGTAAGTCGAAAAAGAATATGGTGGCTACCTTGCCACGCCCTGTTTTAAATTCAGATTCTATTTATCCGGATACGGCTAATGCCATAGCCGGGTTATTCTCCCCCGACCACTCGCAACTCAAAGAGCTGAATGTTTCCAAAAACAAAAAGCAGAATACAAAGGAAAAGACTTCTACCGATACACACGAATCGTCGGATCTGGTACTGCGGGGAACAAAAATCACTTCTTCCAGCGTAGATGTATCTTCTGTCTATACCGGAGTGGACCGTGTAGTAAAATATGACTTTACACACCGCGATGTTCCCGAAGCCTTTGAAGGTTTCCGTATCGCTTTCATTTCCGACTTACACTACAAAAGTCTGCTGAAAGAAAAAGGCCTGAACGACCTTGTCCGCCTACTGATTGCTCAAAAGGCTGATGTGCTTCTAATGGGTGGTGACTATCAGGAAGGTTGTGAATATGTGGAACCTTTGTTTTCCGCACTGGCACGCGTAAAAACACCGATGGGCACTTATGGGGTAATGGGCAATAACGACTACGAACGTTGCCACGACGATATTGTGAATACAATGAAACATTACGGCATGCGTCCGTTAGAACATGAAGTAGATACGCTTCGTAAAGACGGGCAGCAGATCATTATCGCTGGAGTGCGCAATCCTTTTGATCTGGGGCGCAACGGAGTATCGCCTACTCTGGCACTCTCTCCCAAAGATTTTGTCATCTTACTGGTTCATACTCCGGATTACATCGAAGATGTTTCAGTAGCTAACACCGACCTTGCCCTGGCAGGACACACCCACGGCGGACAAGTCCGTGTATTCGGAGTTGCCCCGGCACTTAACTCACACTATGGCAATCGTTTCATCACCGGACTGGCATATAATTCTGCAAAAATACCTTTGATTATAACAAACGGAATAGGAACCTCCAAATTACCAATCCGTGTTGGCGCTCCGGCGGAAATCATCGTTATTACTCTTCATCGATTAACGGAGTAAAGTATCGTAGCTTGGTATGAAAAAACAACCCGAATAGTAGCATCCTACATTTTAAGGTACGACTTTCTGTGATATACCACACTTTTAGGATACGACTTTTTGTTAAAGATCACATTTTTAAGGTACGACTTTTTTTGTTAATATCCCTTTTAATGCTTACATTTGCATCTATAAGTAGCTGATAATAAAAGAAAGAAGTATGAGAAGAGATGCAATGCAAGAATTGTATGACTGGAAAGAAAAGTCTACACGAAAGCCTTTGATTATTCGCGGAGCCCGTCAGGTAGGAAAGACATGGCTCATGAAAGAGTTTGCGGCTACTGCTTACAAACAGTTTGCTTACATCAACTTCGAAGACAATGAAGTGATGAAGGAGATTTTCCAAAAAGATTTTGATATCGAACGTATTTTAATGGCTATCCAATTAGTTACCGGAAAAGTAGTAAATACGGATACTTTAATTCTTTTTGACGAGCTTCAGGAAGCTCCACGCGGTTTGACAGCTATGAAGTATTTCCAAGAGAAAGCACCACAGTATCATGTCATTGCAGCTGGTTCTTTATTGGGGATCGCGATGCATCAAAATGATTCTTTCCCAGTAGGAAAAGTCGATTTTATAGACTTATATCCACTTTCTTTTTCCGAGTTTTTAGAAGCTATCGGACAAGAACCTTTTGCCAGCTTGCTCGCTAAACAAGATTGGAACCTGATTTCTACCTTCCGCTCTAAACTCACCGACTTCCTTAAACAGTATTATTTCGTAGGAGGAATGCCTGAAGTAGTCAATGCCTTTATTGAACACAAAGACTATACCGAAGTCCGCCAGTTACAACAAAATATACTGGATTCTTATGATCGTGATTTCTCCAAACATGCTCCTATTGCCGAAGTACCCAGAATTCGTATGGTATGGCGTTCGATTCCGGCACAGTTGGCAAAAGAAAATCGCAAATTCATTTATGGAGTTATAAAAGAAGGAGCAAGAGCCAAAGATTTTGAACTGGCTATGGAATGGTTGATAGATGCCGGCCTTATTTATAAAGTAAACCGGGTAAAGAAAGGTGGAATACCTTTATCGGCATACGAAGATTTTTCTGCATTCAAGCTATTTATGCTGGATACCGGATTAATGGGAGCAATGAGCGGACTCCCCCCACAGGCATTATTGGAAGGAAATATTTTATTTACCGATTATAAAGGAGCAATTACCGAACAATATGTGTTACAACAACTGAAATCGGTGAAAGGCTTGAATATTTATTACTGGTCTTCAGATACTTCCAAAGGAGAGTTGGATTTTCTATTGCAAAAAGAAATCTATATTATTCCGGTTGAAGTGAAAGCAGAAGAAAACTTACAGTCGAAAAGTCTGCGTTCTTTTGTTGAAAAAAATCCAGGACTACATGGCATTCGTTTTTCCATGTCAGATTACCGGCAACAGGAGTGGCTGACAAATTATCCGTTATATTCTGTCGGATATATATTTTAATATATTCAAAGACGTATATTATCTTTCTTTTATAGTCTCCCAGACCTTTGGATGCACAAAGTATCGAACATCTTTCCCTGCATCCAATGCTTCTCGAATAAAAGTAGAACTGATTTCAAATACAGGAGAATGAACAAGACGCACCGTTTCCGGCAATTCCTCCTCTTTGACGGGAAAGCCGGGACGGGGGTAAATAAGAATCTGATTCTCTTTAATGATACGTTCGGACTGATACCAATATCCAAAACGTTCCCAATTATCGGAACCGATAATGAAATAAAACTCGCGATCGGGAAATGCCTCACGCAGTTTCTCCAACGTATATACGCTATATGAGGGGCGAGGCAAATGAAACTCAAAATCTGAAGCCTGAAAACGAGGATAGTCACTGATGCTCAACTTTACCAGTTCGAGACGTAATTCATCATTCCATAACTTCTCCTGTGCTTTCAAAGGATTCTGCGGACTCACCATAAACCAGATTTCATCCAATCCTTCATACTCACAAAGGTAGTTGGCTAGAGCAAGATGTCCGATGTGAATCGGATTGAATGATCCGCTGAAGATTCCGGTTTTCTGCTTATTCATTGTTCCAAAAACTCTTTGATAACTTTCAAAGCTTCCGCTTTAGCAGTTTCCAAATTATCATTGACAATCACACAATCGAATTGCGAAGCAAAACCCAATTCATATTCCGCCTTAGCGATGCGACTTTCAATCACTTCCGGCGCATCCGTTCCACGTCCTTCCAACCGGCAGCGTAATTCTTCCACCGAAGGCGGCTGGATAAACACCGACAACGCACGATCGCCATAAAACTTCTTGATATTGCATCCGCCAACCACATCTACGTCAAACACCACATTCTGACCCGCTTCCAATTGCTTTTCTACCTGCGCTTTCAGCGTTCCGTAATAACGGTCCTTATACACCTCCTCATACTCCAGAAATTCGTTGTTCTCAATGCGTTGGCGAAATTCTTCCGGCGTAAGGAAGAAATATTCAACCCCATGCTGCTCCGTTCCACGCGGAGGACGGCTGGTAGCAGAAATAGAAAACGCTAAATTCAAGTTCTGCGTCAGCAGATAATTGATTATAGTAGATTTGCCCGAACCCGACGGAGCAGAGAAAATAATTAGCTTACCGGTCATAAGTTTAATGAAGAATTAAGAATTAAAAATGATAGATACTGTTTTACATCACGTTCAGCACCTGTTCCTTAATCTGTTCCAGTTCATCCTTCATCTGAACTACGATCTTCTGCATTTCAGCATGATTGGACTTGCTGCCTAACGTATTGATCTCCCGACCCATTTCCTGGGCGATAAAACCAAGCTTCTTACCCTGTCCGCTACCACTTTCCATCGTGCTGATGAAATATTTCAGATGGTTGCTAAGACGTTGTTTTTCCTCGTTGACATCCAGTTTTTCGATGTAGTAAATCAGTTCCTGTTCCAGACGATTCTTGTCGTAGTCTACGCTTAACGTCTTTTCGAGAGCATCAGTGATGCGTTCCTTCACTTTCTCTACACGTTCTTTCTCGTAAGGAGTAATCTGTTCGAGCAAACTGTTGATGTTGGCAATCTTCTCACGGAATTTCTTTTCCAATGCAGCCCCCTCCTGTTTGCGGAAATCGACCAAATGACTGATGGCTTCAAGTATGGTAGCATGCACCATGCTCCATTCCTCTTCCGTCAGTTCCTGAATTTCCGTTTTCGTCATCACGTCCGGCATGCGGAGTAATAGTTGGAGCCAGTCTTCCGGTGCGGGACAAGGAATCCCCAGTTCGCGGCTTATCGAATCCAACTGGCTATAATAACTTTTCAGTACATCCTTATTGATGGGAGCAGCATCCGCACCCTCCTTCTTCTCTATCCACAGGCTGAAGTCAGCTTTTCCACGTTCCAGAACTTTAGAAATCTCATTACGGATTTCAATCTCTTTTTCACGATACGCCGGAGCGATGCGAGTGGACAAATCCATTGCCTTGCTGTTGAGCGACTTGATTTCTACATTTATTTTTTTATCAGGAAGTTCGGCCGTAGCTTTACCGTATCCTGTCATAGACTGTATCATAACCTTAAAGTTTTGTGCAAAAGTACACGAATATTTTAAGAATTGGAAATAATCATGTAAATTTGCGACAATTTAATAAGCT
>PPYE01233928.1_pt1 | contig 10546 bp, 12 predicted proteins | sample 1559881 | NCBI WGS metagenome assembly PPYE01 (sample SAMN08240022, study PRJNA423297) | Human gut metagenome, whole genome shotgun sequencing project.
TTTTTATCCTTAACATAAAAATAAGAGGCGCATTCCTGCACCTCAAAAATATTTTACCCCAACCCTTGACAAAGAGCCATAAAAAAAGACTGCCGCCCCGCATTTCCGCAAGGACGACAGCCTCATCTTATGTCATTGTAATGTTTTCACAGTACAATTATTTTAAGTTAACTTCAGCACCTTCTGCTTCTAATTTAGCTTTGAGTTCTTCAGCTTCTGCTTTAGAAACGCCTTCTTTTACTACCTTAGGAGCTCCGTCTACTACTTCTTTAGCTTCTTTTAATCCAAGTCCTGTGATTTCACGAACAACTTTGATTACTTTAACTTTAGATGCTCCAGCAGAAACTAATTCTACGTCGAACTCATCTTTTTCTTCAGCTGCTGCAGCTCCGTCTCCAGCTGCTGCTGCAACTACAACACCTGCTGCTGCAGATACACCAAATTCTTCTTCACATGCTTTTACTAATTCGTTTAATTCTAATACTGATAATTCTTTGATCGCTTCGATCATTTCAGCTGTTGTTAATTTTGCCATTTTACTTACCTCCATAAAATTTGCTTTATTTTCGTTTTTTGATTTTTATAGATTATTCAGCTGTTACTTCAGCTGCTTCCTCTGCTGCCGCTTCTACAACTTCGCCATCTTTCTCAGCGATTTGTTTAATAACACGAGCAAAGTTTGTAATTGGTGACTGAATGCTTCCAAGGAATTTGGAAAGTAATTCGTCTCTTGAAGGAATCTTCGCTAACTCGCTTAAAGCTGCGCTGTCATAAACAGTTCCTTCTACAACACCAGCTTTTAATTCTAATGCTTTTGCGTCTTTTGCAAATTTGCAAAGAATTCTTGCCGGAGCTGTTGCATCGTCTTTGGAAATTGCGATCGCGCTTGGTCCTTCTAAGTAAGAATCAAGTCCAGCGAACTCTGTTCCCTCAAATGCTCTTCTCATCATTGTGTTCTTGCAGACTTTGTAGATTACACCAGCTTCTCTTAACTGCTTACGTAACTCAGTATCTTCTGCTACTGTTAATCCACGATAATCAACTAAAACTGCTGACTGAGCACCCTGGATGTCTTCCGCGATAGCCTGTACGATCGGTTGTTTTAACTCAACTTTTGCCATGAATGGTATACCTCCTTATAGATTTATACCGCCGATATAAAAACCTCTCTGTCAAAAGACAGAGAGGCCAGAAAATTCATATTTAGAATTTACATCTCCTCGGTAGGCGTTTTCTCCTTATGCCTTACGGCACCTACTGTCTTCGGCAGTTATTGCTCTGCTATTATAGCATCTTTATATATTTGATGTCAATAACAAATTAAACTAATTTTGCTGGGTTTACTTTTACACCAGGTCCCATTGTAGAAGTAAGAGTCACACTTCTTAAGTACTGTCCCTTAACTGCTGCTGGTTTTGCTTTGTTGATTGCATCAATAAGCGTCTGGAAGTTGTCCGCTAACTGTTCTTCTGTGAAAGAAGCTTTTCCTAATGGCACATGGATAATGTTTGTTTTATCTAATCTGTACTCGATTTTACCGGCTTTGATATCTGCGATCGCTTTTGTAACGTCCATTGTAACTGTACCAGCCTTCGGGTTTGGCATTAAACCTTTTGGTCCAAGTACACGTCCTAAACGTCCTACAACACCCATCATATCCGGTGTAGCAACTACAACGTCGAAATCAAACCATCCTTCGTTCTGGATTCTCGGGATTAAATCCTCTGCTCCAACGAAGTCTGCTCCTGCTGCTTTTGCTTCTTCCGCTTTTGCATCTTTTGCAAATACTAAGATACGAACTTTTTTACCTGTTCCGTGTGGTAATACAACCGCACCACGGATCTGCTGGTCAGCGTGACGTCCGTCACATCCAGTTCTGATGTGTGCTTCGATTGTCTCATCGAATTTTGCTACTGCAGATTTCTTTACTAATGCTACTGCTTCTTCTTTGTCGTAGAGATTTCCTCTCTCGATCAACTTAGCAGCTTCAATGTATTTTTTTCCTCTTTTCATATTAAATAACCTCCTAGTGGTAGTATCGGGAGCTAGCCCTCCCACATTAACTGTTTACAATCTTCTTATTCTTCTACTTTTACACCCATACTTCTGCAAGTTCCGGCTACCATGCTCATAGCAGCTTCGATTGTTGCAGCATTTAAGTCTGGCATTTTTGTCTCAGCGATCTGTCTTAACTGTTCCTGAGTAATTGTAGCAACTTTGTTCTTGTTCGGTACACCTGAACCAGATTTGATGTTACATGCTTTTTTGATCAATACTGCTGCCGGTGGTGTCTTTGTTACGAAGCTGAAGCTTCTGTCATTGTAAACTGTGATAACAACAGGAATGATAAGGTCTCCCTGATCTGCTGTTCTTGCGTTGAACTGTTTTGTAAATTCAACGATGTTTACACCGTGCTGACCAAGAGCTGGACCAACCGGTGGTGCTGGTGTTGCCTTTCCTGCTGGAATCTGTAATTTAATATAACCTTGAACTTTTTTTGCCATTTTTCAGTACCTCCTTGTGGTATTCGCGGGGATTTCCCTCCCACTCGATTTGTTAAGTTATAGTCTTTGTTCCGTTCCAAAGACCATGTCTTATTGTTACATCTTTTTAACTTCTGTGAAACTTAATTCAACTGGTGTTTCACGACCAAACAATTCAACATTGATTGTCAAACTCTGTTTTGCTGGGTTTACTGTCTGAACTGCTCCGACTGTTCCTTCCCACGCTCCGGCAACAACAGTGATTGTATCGCCTTCCTCAAAATCAACGACAATGTTTTCACTCTGGATTCCGAGCGGCAGCATTTCCTCTTCTGTGAGCGGAACCGGCTTAGATCCCGGTCCTACAAATCCTGTCACGCCCCGTGTATTTCTTACGACATACCATGTGTCATCATTCATGATCATATGAATCATAACATATCCAGGGAACATCTTCTTTTGAACTGCTCTTTCAGCACCGTTCTTCAGCTCGATCACTTCCTGCATCGGAACACGGACTTCAAGAATCTGGTCCTCCAGATGTCTGTTCTCGATTGTCTTATCAATGTTGGCTTTCACCTTGTTTTCATACCCGGAATAAGTATGAACTACATACCATTTTGCCTCTGACATAAAATCACCTTTCATTATTGCTAACAGTTCACATATCCGTTCCTATTTCACCAATAAATCAATACCGTATTTTACGATAACATCGATAACCGAAATCAATGCCCCTAAAAAAACGGACACTGAAACGACTGCTGCCGTTTGTTTCGCAAGTGTTTTCTTGTCTGGCCAAATAACTTTCTTAAACTCAGCTTTTAAGCCTTGAAACCAGCTTGTCTTCTGAGCTTTTTTCTCGGGATTTTTCTTATCCTTAGTTTTTTCGCCCATAACATTCACTTCCTTTCAACGACTATTTCGTTTCTTTGTGTAATGTGTGTGATTTGCAGAACTTACAGTATTTTTTGTTTCCATGCGTTCCGGATGAGATTTCTTATCCTTTGTCATGTTGTAATTACGTTGTTTACATTCTGTACATTCCAATGTGATTCTTGTGCGCACAACTTCCACCTCGCTTTTTTTAAATTTAATTCTGTGTTACATGGTAGTTTGCGAGACTACCCAAATTTAGGCATAAAAAAAAGACCTACTTCCATTCGCCAGTATAGCTTACCATGCATTCTGCGGATTTGTCAAGTTTTTTTACTTGATTTTCCGCAGGATATGCTGAAGTGGTCTGAAAAAAATGAGGACCGTGATAAAATTTCCGATTCCGTGCAGGATATCAAACGGAATCCCGCTGATCCACCATGCGATCCCCGCTCCGATTCCTCCCGTCACCGCATACGGAATTGCACATAACATTCCGAAAGACAGCCCGAAAAAGCCACTGAGAACTGCCCACAAAAGCAGACTGTTGTTCTTTCTGAAGATCCTTACTAGCAAATACAAAATTGTCCACACATACAGATACATGATCCACCATACCCCGAAACCATAAAGGATTCCTTCCAGAAGCGCAAACAAATAGATGATCACAACCGTACGCTTTTCAAATGTAAGTGTGTAGAGAATGATCAGAAGAGATACCAGTTCTATATTCGGCAGGAAGGAAAAGGCGACCTGGACGATGACCAGGATCGCCGCGAGAAATGCATTTCCTACAAGTTCTCTTGTTTTCACATCTACTCTCCTACCGTATATGCAATCTCAAATGCATCTCCATCTGCCACCGGCTGCTCTGAGATTCCATAATTGCAATACTCACCATTGACAGAAAATCCCCAGTAGGCGCCGTCTTCCTCAAACACAGCTTTCTCGCCGTTTACCGTATCTACCATAAGGCCATACTCACTGTCTTCCCCTGAGTACGTAAGCCCCTCTTCTTTTGCGTCATCCATCGCTTCCTGAAGATATTCGGCATCTGTCTTGATCTGGTACTCTTTCTTTTCTCCGTCTTTATTTACAACTGTGAGCGTCACCGACTTGCTTCCTTCCTGTGCCTGCGGCCGGAACATCATGTAAGCACCTGCAAACAGAGCAATGACGACTGCGAAGGCTGCAAGGGCGATCCATATTTTTTTATTCTTTTTATCTTTCATCTTCTTTCCTCCTTCTGAAACTGCTTCATCTTAACATTTCCCGTCAATTCCGTCAATCCCGTTTCCTCTCTGCCACCGCACCTAATCTATGCTACATTTCTCCAAATTCCAAATGCGCACAAAAAAACTGTATATACGATTAACAGCTTTTCATTCCATGCCGGCATCTTCTTCCCGCTTCTCACCCGGATCCATTCCGCAGCAAGTTCTCCCAGAAGAAACGGACTCGTCACAAACAAAAATGGGTTTGCCCGAAAAGCTCCTGCAAAATCCAGCTCGGAAATACATAGAATCAGGGTGGTTATCCCACATCCCGGACAATACCACCCTGTAATCTTACGAAATATGCACGGAATCCCGATTCCCGTAATCTTCAGCCAACAGAAATAGATTACTCCTGCTGCCAGCACGGCCCATATTATCCCTGCTTTTTTCTTCATTTTGCTCTTTCCCTAAAATCGTTTCTAATTCGCCACCTGCTTGTTGATCGTATCCTGGATCAGGCAAAGATCGACAATGCTCAGACCTAAAATAGCAATGACAACATAAAGGATACCGGAACTTGAGTTCACCCCTTTGATCTTATCACCGCGCTCTCCCATCTTATACAGCCAGTAAAACTCATAGATCCCACATGTGACGATGGAAAGTAAGATCACCATTCCACTGGAAGTCGCATTTGGCTCTCCGGCAAGCTGATTGATCTCATCATTCATCTTAACGATCCAGTATAGTCCATAAATTCCGCATGTGACGATGGTGAGAATAATACTCAGCGGAATACTTCTTCTCTCAATCCCATGAGCACCTCCTCCGTAAGGTCCCGGCATCTGTCCATAACCTGCGGCATTATGATTCTGAAAGCCGTTATTCTGGTAGTTCATATTTTGCCCATTCTGTCCGGACTGATTCTGGTCATACGTTCCCTGGGACTGATGATTGCTGTTGTAGTTGTTCCATGGATTCTGTTCCTGCTGTGCATTCGCACTATCATCTGCGCTCGCCCCGCAATATACGCAGAATTTCATTTCATCTTCCAACTGTGCACCGCATTGCTGACAATATTTCATCGCAAACCCTCCTCATAAAAATATGGTTTTATTTTATCATACTCCTTCTGATTTTTCTACAAAGTCTGCCGATTTTTTCACGCGAAGTGTGCTTTTTCTCCCACAGGATTCCGCAGATACTTCCTACAAAATAAAAAAGTCCTACCCCACACTGGCATAAGACCTTTTATTTGATGATATTTTATTATAATTACAATTTTACTTTGACTACGATTTTCTTCACCTGGCATGCTCCGTTTTTTGTCATTCTCCGCGGTGCATGACCGTCCTCCGGAGGCACGATCGCAAAATCTCCTGCTTTTAAGATGATCGCACCGCTCTGGTCCGGCTCTTCATAGAAAATCAGATCTCGTTCTTCGTCATATTCCATCGCAGGAGTCAGATTCTCCAGAGGCTCATAGCCGAAGACTTCCTCCCCTTCTACGACATATTGAATATCGAAGTATTTGCGATGTGCTTCAAACGGACATTCTTCCGGTGTCATTGTCGTATAGCTCTGCACATTTGCATAGACCTCTTCCCCGTCGATCGGAACGTTCCCGACAGGCAGTGCCAGAAGATCTGTCTCCCGCAGAAAGCGGAATGCCTTCTGAAATTTCTCATCAAGATAATTATATTTTTCAGCGTATTTCATTGTTGTTGTCAGCATGATTTGCCCCCTGTCTGTCCGGATCTCAGTCCAGACAAGTATTCTTGTTTTCTCTTTTTTCCTGCAGTTTCTGCTCTTCTGCCCGCAGACTGCACACTTCCTCGTACAGCCCCCACGCAGCATTTTGATCATAAGCATACACAAGCAGAATATCGAGCATATAAGGCGATACCTCAACCCCTGTCATCTGTGCCGCAAATGCCATTGCCGCAATCTCAGACAGACAGACGATCGACGAACGGTTGGAAAACGGTCGGCGCCACAGCTCTACCTTCTCCGTGCGGGTATAGATTTCTTTTTCATGCCGCTCTTCTACCGCATGAAAGAGTTCGTGGGCAAGCAGTACCGAGGTCAGTTTTTCCGACTCCAAAAGCGGACAGCCACACGCTCTGTAAATGCGCTGTGCCTTTGAGATACAGTCCGTAAAGATTGTGATCTCATCCGGCTGGACAAACTGCGCAAACAGCACGATTCCGCCTCCTGTCGGTGTCTTTTTCTTTAAGACTTTCATTCCCATCCGTTCTGCCAGAAGCCCCGGATCATTTGTCCCGTACTCTTTGGCGACTCTATCCGCCCATTCTCTTCCGCAGGCATTTGCTTCCGCGATATAACGATATTTCTGCTCTCTTGTAAATTTCCCTTCCAGCGGTTCCCGTCCAAAGGCATACATCCCCCAGACCGTTTCCGATATCTCTGACAATTTCTCTGCCATCTGCTCCGGCTCCACCTGAGGATACTGAGGCACAGCGTAAGGAGTGCCTTTCTGGGAGAATGCATCCAACAAACGATTCCACTTTTCTTTTTTTCTGCTTCCTTCCATATAAAAGGCACTCCTTCCTCTTCTATAAACTGTTCTTCGCTCCTACGATGATCACATCATCTCCCGGATTGATCATCTGCATCTCTACTTCCATCAGCATCATGATCTTATCAAGATCGATAGAACCTGCAAAGTCCATGACTCTTGCGCCGGCACAGATATAATAGTCCGGTCTTAAGATCGCATCCTGCTGATAGATCGCCAGTTCTTCCCAGAGCTGGGAAACGATATTGCGGTAGCTTCCCGCCTTGCAGAGAACTGCTTTTGCGTCATTTCTCTGCACTTTGATAAATCCTTTTTTATCAAGGATACGAACCGGATGTTTTCCTTTTCGTTCCATTCCAAATACATAGAAGTTCTTTGTCGCACATTCTTCTTTGACTTCTGATTTGGATGCTTTTAAGTCTTCTGCCGCAAGCTCGCATGCTTCCCCCGGCGTACATTCTTTCAGTAAGTCTGTTGTCTTCACTTCTGTGGATCCAAGTGCGATCGCAGTCAGTTTCGATGTCTGCGGATCGATTTCAATGTGGACATCCACGCTGTCAGCTGCCGCACCACTTTCTACTGCCTTGTCGATCGCCTCCGCCTTGATGGAGCGGATATCTTCCGGTGTCGGATTCGGAACAACACGTTCTACAACGTCACGCACCATCGCAAGCGCAACACCGATAGAAGAAATTACTTCCGCGTTTTCCGGGATCGAGTAGCGAAGTCCCATTTTATCTGAGCAGAACCCGATCAGAGATGCGGCACCTCCGCCGACTCCGACAAGACTGATCTGATCTTTTTCCAGACGATATTTTTCTGCCAGATCCATGATGATCGGCTGAATCTTTTCGTAAGCTCTTGTCAGGATCTGTGTTGCGACTTCTTCTACTGTTTTTCCCATGTAATCTGCAAGCGGCTGCATTGCTTTTCTTGCCGCATTGGCATTTCCATATGCGAAATATTCCGGCTTGATCAGTCCAAGGACATTTGCCGCACAAGTATTTGTGATCGTGATCCGTTTTCCGTTCTTCAATTCAATTGCCACATAATCATCCGGATCGCCTTCCTTCGGGCTGAAGAAGACAACTTTCGGATCTACGATTTCTTCTTCCGGAGTAAATACGGCATAATCCATCCCTGCAATATGTGCCGAACGTGGTCCAACGTCTTTGACACCACTCTTGTCCGCACGCACCATACTTCCACCTGCCACACCGAGCACGCGCACATCCAGACTGCTGATGTAAGTTCTGTGTCCTCCTACAACGGAGTAATCGATGGCCGGACGTCCGTCTTTGATGACACCGATGTTTGTTGTCGTACCACCTACTTCAAAATATACACCGTTAGAAGCGCGCAGATACATCAGACTTCCCATCACAGAAGCTGCCGGTCCGGAAAGCATTGTCAGTACCGGACGTTTCTTCATCTCGCTGATCTCCATAACACCGCCGTCACCTCTCATGATCATCAGAGGCACTTCCACACCTGCGCTTCTGACACTCTGTTCTGTAGAATTGGCAGTGTTCAGCATTTTCGGCAGGATAGAGGCATTGATCGCAGCTGTCCGCGTACGGCGGGTAAGTCCGTAAAGCTTTGTGATCTCACTTGCCGCTGTCGCTTCCAGTCCCATATTTTTCGCGATCGCACAGATTCCTGTCTCATTTTCCATATCATCTACACCGTAAGATTCACTGGCAACAATTACCTGCGCCCCTTCTCCTACGAGAGATTTGATCGTGTCTGTCACAAGCTGGTCAGACAGCTTCTCATCGCAGATAAAGCGATTGTGCAGACGGATAAATCTTCCGGATCCAAGATTGATGTCTTTCATATTTGTCTGTGCTTTTGCAAGCCATCCGCCTACACCTTTCGGCCCGACTCCGACTACACCTACATGCGCCACATCACCCTCGATCAGCGCATTGGTCGCCTGTGTCGTAGAGTGGGCAACGAAAATAACATCTTTCGGATCGATCTGGTTTTCTTTCAGACAGTTCTGAAATGCCTGAACAACACCGGCTGCCACACCTGCTTTGTCATCGTGCGATGTTTTCACGGAAGATTTTCCGATGATCTGATGTGTTGCATTGTCGATCGCAACCGCCTTTGTGTGGGTTCCGCCGACATCTATTCCCATGCGTACTTTTCTATTACTCATTTTCACCCTCTCCTTAACCAAACATGATATATGTGATTGCCTGCATAATTGCGCAGATGATCCATGCAACCGGCAATGTCTTCTTCAAATGTTCTCTTGTAGAAACTTTTGCATAGCTTACGCCCCATGCGATCCAGCTCTGTGTCATACAGATCGATACATTCATCGTGATCGAAGGAATGACCATCAGCGCATACAGATACGGAGTGGAGAATCCGATTCCTTTTAAAATTCCGAGTGTAGCTGCTCCACATCCGAATAAGGTAAACGGTCCACGGAACAGTCCAAGCGGTGCCAGTACTGCAAATGCGATGCTGATGATCAGCGTGTTGTTCGGAATAACATTTCCGAGCAGTGCATTGAAATACGGAACACAAAGTTCTGCCGCTTTATTGAACATCGGGATCATCAGAAGGAATCCTACAAGCGGAGCAGTGTCTACCACACCGTCATAGAAATCTTTGTTCAGCACACGGCATGCCCCGCGGAATGTCTTTAATCTTCCACAGATGATCAGTGCGTAGAAACTTCCTATAATAAATCCAAGAATGATCGGCACATTGAAAATAACAAGCAGAAGCACCGGAAGAATCGGAGCGATCAGGGCCGGTGTCGGCACATATCCCGGACGGGCTTTTCTCGCCGCCGAAGCACTCCATGCATGTACTGTCTTTTTCTTTCTCAGTGTAAATGCACACATTGCGATTACCATGACAAGCTGTACCGCAAGACCGATCACTGCCCATCTTAAGCGGGCCGGATCATCGTATGTAATCAGTTGTTTTCCATCCTCCCCGAGGAAGAATGCAAGGAACTGACCGGAAAGTACCGGGTTTAAATACATTCCGGCACCGACACTCATCATGAAAGAACCGATGGAGAGTGTTTTCGGAATTCCAAGACTCATAAGGATCGGAAGAATGATCACACCGATCGCAACTACTGCGCCTGCTCCGAATAATGTGGAGAAGATTGCTGTTGTCACTGTTGACAGAAGCACACAGATAATGATCGGCTTATCTCCGCCAAGCTCTACGGCTTTCCGGATCAGCGCGTCTGCAATTCCGGTCTCTAAAAGCACACGGCCAAACCATGCACCAAACACAACGTTTACAAGTACGCTTCCCCAACCTTCCGGTCCTGACTGGAATACTTTCGTGATCGCATCTACAAAAGAAATGTCGGTCACTCCCGGGTAAGCCGCTATAAAATCAGGATTTGTTGCAAATGTATTTCCAATGAGCGGGAGAACTGTCCAGATTACTCC
>PPYE01586028.1_pt1 | contig 10545 bp, 8 predicted proteins | sample 1559881 | NCBI WGS metagenome assembly PPYE01 (sample SAMN08240022, study PRJNA423297) | Human gut metagenome, whole genome shotgun sequencing project.
GCAGGTATTCGCCCCATCGCGAAGCGATTTTTAATGGGCGAATACCCGTAACTATTCAGCTGGCTGAATAGTTACAAATTATATTTCGGAATGCTGTTCTCTGTACGCGGAGGGCGACATTCCGATTTTCTTTTTAAAGCTGTTGCTGAAATAATACTGGTTGGCATATCCGCACCGGCTGCTGATCTCCTTCAGAGACAGGGTGGAATTTTTCAGGTACTGGCAGGCAGCTTCTATTCTGAGGGCAGTGATGGTGTCGCTGATACTCTGCCCATACACTTTTTTAAAGAGAGCGCTGAGATAAGCAGGGCTTACATTGGCATGTCCGGCAATGTCACCTAAGCAGAGGGTGTTGTCCTCATAATTTTCCCTGATGTAGCAGAGAACCAGCTCACAGACCTGGTCATGGTAGGTCTGCAGTGAGGTGTCCAGCTTCTCGCATACCTGGAGACAGAGATGGTTCATCCATTTGAAAAATTCCTCGTAAGTGTGAAACAGTTCAAAGTGATTGTAAACGGAAATGATATCATTTTCCAGGTCGCCGGTGTCAATATTCAGTTCATATAAGAATTTCAGGATACGGCCCAGAAGGGAGTAGATCCTTATGAACACAATGTTCTTGGTCTGGTATTTCAGTGACACCTCCTGAAAGAATCCTCTGAGCCACTCTTCAATGGCAGGGGCGTTTTTCTGACAGAGGAGGCGGATCAGCTCCTCCTCCTTTGACTCGGAGAAAGAGAAGAGGCTGAACTCCCGTCCGAGAGCCTCCCGGGCATCAAAAATATTTTTGTGAGGGAAGAAAAACCGGTATTTCAGCGCATGGGAGGCATTTTCGTAGGAGATATGCAGATCCCAGAAATCCTCCACCACAGTGCCGATGCCCACGTTCAGGGATAACACCCCTTCCCGGTACTTCTCCATCAGGCCCGCCACAGCCTTGTGGGCGGCCTGAAGGAAATGCCCGGGACTGCTGGTGTTCTGGGCAAGTATGGCGATGATGCCGTTAAATTCCTTCACAAAATAAACCTGCCCGAAGCCTTTGCACTGTTCTCCTAACAGATCGCAGACATTTAAGAGCTCAATCTGGTACTGAGTGATGCCCAGCTCGTCTTCCGCCTGGGAGGCGTTTTCTGCCTCCAGCTTCAGCACATTAAAACAGGAAAAGTCAAGGTTTAAGTTCAGGTATCCCGGATAGCGCCCCAGATGTCCGGCTGCGTCCTTACCGGAATAGTGAAGAAGGTCCGAAAAGAATTTTTCCGTCATCAGAGGGCGGCTCTGCTCCACAAGCTCCCGGTTGTGCTGCTCCCTGTCAATGGCAGTGAAGGCGTTGCGTATTTTCTCTGTCAGGTAGCCGTAGTCCAGAGGTTTTTCAATATAGTCGCAGACACCCAGGCGGATGGCGCGTTTGGCGTACTCGAATTTGTCATAGGCACTGATGAGAATGATCTTCACCAGGGGATTGACGGACAGGGCGAGGCTGCTCATGGAAATGCCGTCCAGGTTGGGCATCTCAATATCCGAAATGATCAGGTCCACAGGGGCGCGCCGCATAGATTCAATGGCGGAATCCCCGTTGTTCTCCACATGGACCACCTCCGCATCCAGAAGCTCCCAGTCTATATTTCTTACAATGCCCTCTGCGGAGAGCGCATTGTCATCCACAATCATTACTTTCTTCATCGCTGTCCTCCATCTGTTCAAATGTGATCACAATTTCAGTCCCCTCGTTGAGTCGGCTGTCCACCCGGACGATTCCGTTGCCGAAGGAGGGACTGGAGAGTCTCTTGTTTACGTTTCCAATGCCGAAATGTTTCTGATAGTCAACCGTCCTGTTTTCCAGTGTGGCGCGCAGATCCTCAAGCTGCCTGGGGGCAATGCCGGCTCCGTTGTCGGTTATGGTGATGATGACCGTATCATCCCCGTAAGAGACATCCAGGGAAATGTGCACACAGGGGGTCTGCCGGGAAATGCCGTGCTGGATACTGTTTTCCAGAAAAGGCTGCAGGGTAAAGCGGCATATAAGGAAGTTCTGGATGCCGTCCTCCGCCCGAATCTCCCAGCTCAGGCTGTCCCCGTGGCACAGCTTTTCCATTTCCAGATACAGACGCGCGATCTCAAGCTCATCCCGGATGGCGATCAGATCCCCGGACTTGCGCAGGGTGAGCCTGTAAAAGCGGGTCAGGTCTGTGATCATCTCATCCGCGGTCTTAAGGCGGTCCAGGCTGATGCAGGTCTTGATGGAACCCAGAATGTTGTAGAGAAAATGCGGGTTGATCTGAGACTGGAGAAGCTGGTATTTCAGCCGTTCCTCTGACAGGGAGAGTTCCAGGATGGAATCCATGTTCTGATTCAGGGATGCCTGCATGTTCTGGAAGGTGATCCCCAGCCGGTCTATCTCATCATAGGAGGAGGGGGACTTTGGCGCGGAAACCAGCTCCGGTACCGGGGAAGGCGTATTTTTTCCAAGATGGAAAGTTTCCATGGCAAGGGAAAGCTTTTTCAGCCTTTTGGTCAGGTTGCCTGAGAGCATAATGATGACAAGGACCGTGAGCGGCAGGGATACCAGCAGGGTGAATACAAGGGTTTGTAACAGAATCTGTGTGTTCTTCCGTATGTAGCTGCCGGGAATCTCTGTAACGTGATACCAGCCGTTGTCCAGCCTGGCAGTGTGGTAATTGATATCCCCGGCCTTTTGTGTTTCCGCCTCATCCCGGGAGATCAGGTCCAGGGTATCCTGATCCAGGACCGTGCCGCAGAGGGACGCATCGCTGTGTGCCATGATGGTGCCGTCCTCCGCTGCCAGATAGCTTGTGATATCCGTATCGCTGAATGTGTCCGCAAGGGCATCGGAGAACTCAGCCGGGTCTATGAGGATTGTGTAGGCATACTCCGTGGCTCCCGTTCCCTGGTTGCGCAGGAGGCGGCAGCAGACGATCACATCCCTGGCTGTATAGCCGTCTGACAGGATGAAAGGAATCTGCATATCCGGATGATAGAACCAGATAGAATCCGTTCCGGGATTGAGCCGTTTCTGCCGGGGGATACGGAAGCTCTCCAGATCCTCCAGAGGGTAAAAATAAAGCCCCTCCCCTGCCCCTGTCTGCTCCCGGGGCAGAAATATGGAAATATGGTAATAGCCGAATGTAGTCTTGAACATGGAGATATCATTTCTCACGCTGCCGAACACAGACAGGGACTGTGTGGATGAGCTGTCCGTCTGTGACAGGGTATACATATCATACTGAATGGAATCCGCCACATTTTCCGTCTGCCGTATGCGGTCATTCATCTGTACATTGAGCTGGTCATCCGCCAGGAGGGCAGAGCTCATGATCTTATCCTCAGCAATCTGATAGGTCACATGGTAGAAGATAAAACCAAGGGTGCCCAGGGGCAGCAGGGTGCAGACCAGAAAGGCCAGCAGCAGTTTTGCCTGGAAATGGGAAAAGACGGACCGTATTCTGTCAGAAATTTTTTTCATACCTGACTCCTTCTTCATATATTTTAATGGTTCCCATTATAAAACACGGATAATCCCCATTTCAACAGAGATAAAAATAATATAAACGAATCAAAAAATATTGTATTTTGAAAAACAGATATCTTTGGTATTTTTATGCTATCAAAAAACAATGCAGACGGCACGAAAGAGAATGCCGGAAATGGAGGAATTATGAAAAAGACAGTTAGTATTCTACTTACAACAGCTTTGGCAGCCGGTATGCTGGCAGGCTGCGGCGGCAATTCCAGCGAGACGAAAGGGGAGGGCAGCAGCGCAAAAAAAGGGGATTATGACCTGACCCTCTACAGCATCAACACCACAGACCCCGACTTTGACGACTGGCTGAAAAATGTGGAGGATGCCACAGGGCTGAAGATCAATGTCATTGCAGCTCCTACGGATTCCGACACCCGCCAGCAGAAGATAACCACCATACTCTCCACAGGCGACAGCAGCGTGGATATCATTGAGATTAACGATGAGATGAGCGCTTCATTCAAGAACTCCGGCTGGCTGGAAGGCTTAAACGACACAGTTATGACAGAGGATATCCGCGGCGAATTTCCCCAGGGCTACCTGGAGGATATGATCACAGATAAAGACGGAAATATTATCGGTGTGCCGGGCTACTCCGGATATCTGGCTTTCTGGGTGAACCAGGAGATCATGGATGAAGTGGGCATTGCATCCATTGACACAAAAGAGGATTTTGTGAAATACATGGAAGCTGTCTCAGGGGACGGCAGATACGGCTACGGCGGTTCCTGGGAGAAGACCTATGTCTTCAATGAGATTGCCCAGTTTGTCAACATGTTCGGCGGTGATTATTTCGACTGGACCAACCCTGCCAACAAAGAGGCAATCCAGTTCCTGCATGACATGGTACAGAACGGACAGACACCCATTGACCAGATCGCTGACAAATACGAGCAGATGAATCCAAAGGCCAATGACGGCAAATACGGAAGCTGGTTCATGTGGGGCCTGGGAACAGACTATGAGAAGGCAGATATGCTGGGCGCAGACAAGATCCATATGGCAATGGTACCGGATTTCAGCGGAAAAGGCGAGCGTGCCATCTTCACGGATTCCTGGAGCTATGTTCTGAACAAAGCATCCGAGAACAAAGAGGCAGCAGTCAAATTCCTGGAATATATGGCGGATGAGGGCGGTATGGAAGCCTCCTACAAGGCATTTGACCGTTATCCCGCCAGAGCTGACGTGGCTGCGAAGGTGGTTCCCGACACAGATCCTGCAAAGGAAATGTACAGCAGATACGCAGAGGAATGCAATGTGGCAGGACGTCCCATGCTTCCCCAGACCATGGAATTCATCACAGATATGGGAACTATTTACCAGTCCTGCATGAAGGATGAGATCACAGTGGATGACTTCTGTAAGAAAGCACAGGAGCTTGTGAATAAATACAGTAAATAATGTCAGGCACAGGCACCGCAGCGGATCCCATCCCGCGGTGCCTTTTTGAGAGGAGGAGGCCAATTGACCATCAGTAAGAAATCAATGAAATGGATACCGTGGATCCTGATCCTGCCGGTTATCCTGATCCGTGGGTTCACAACCCTGTACCCCATCGGGGCAACCCTGAAAAACAGTCTGTTTGACATTAAAGTGCTGTCAGGTGTCAATGAATTTGTAGGACTCAGCAATTATATCAATGTGTTTAAAGACCCCAAGATCATTTCCTCGATCAGTTTCACCGTGATTTTCGTGGTAGTATCCATGGTCTTCCATGTTGTCCTGGGAGTGGCGCTGGCTCTTATCCTGAACATGAAATTTAAGGGGCGCCGGTTTTTGCGGACGATCGTGCTGATTCCCTGGGCCATGCCCGCTGTCGTGATCGGTATGGCAGCCAAATGGGGATTTAACAATGACTATGGCATGATCAATGATTTTATCCGCCGGTTCGTGTCGGATTTCCAGTTTAACTGGCTGATCAATACAGGGTCCGCCAGGGCTGCGGTGATCGCCATGGACCTGTGGAAGGATCTGCCGTTCTTTGCCATACTGGTGCTTTCCGGCCTGCAGTTTATTTCCGGGGATATCTATGAGGCAGCCAAGGTGGACGGGGCAAACGGCATACAGAGCTTTTTTAGGATCACGCTTCCTCTGATCACACGCAATGTGATCACCCTGTGTATTCCCTTTACTCTGTGGAGGCTGACCACCTTTGATCTGGTGTATGCCATGACATCAGGAGGACCGGGGGAGGATACGTCCCTGATCGCTTACCGGATCACCATGGAGGCGTTCACCAACCTGAACGTGGGGTACGCGGCAACGCTGGCGGTGATGCTGTTCCTTGTGATGGCGCTGTTTTCCTGGTTCAATATAAAGGTTATGAACAGGATGTCTGATTAGGAGGATGAACATGAGAGATACCAAGAAATACAGAATTTACAGAGGCTGCGTGACAGCCGGCAGATGGCTGCTGTTTGCAGTCGTGGCTTTCCTCATACTCTTTCCGGTGTACTGGATATTTATTTCATCCATCACACCGCCGGGTGAGCTGTTCCAGACACCCATTCAGTATCTGCCGAAACATCCCACGCTGGAAAGCTATCAATTTTTGATTGAAAATGTAGGATTACTTGCTAAAATAGGAAATACAGTATTGATCGTAGGTGTGACACTGGTTGTCAGCACAGTGCTGTGCGCCATGGCTGCCTATGGTTTTTCAAGGTTCCAGTCAAAGGCTGTCAGCATCGCGTTCGCGTTCATCATTGCGACCATGCTGATTCCTGAAGTGGTGACTGCAAGACCTTTATATGAGTTCATGCGGAAGGTTGGGCTTTATGATACATATCCGGGGCTTATCATTCTCTATATCAGCGCTGTGATTCCCTTTACCGTGCTGATCCTCAGGAATTTTGTGTCGGAGATACCGGTATCCTTGGAGGAGGCCGCGGCCATTGACGGGGCAAGCTTTTCCCAGAGACTCTTTTTAGTGGTCCTGCCGCTTATGAAGCCGGCCATTGCCACTGTATGCATTATCAACTTTATCACATGTCTGAACAACTTTTTTACACCGTTATACTATTCAAACGGCATCCAGGTGCTCTCCGTGGCCATCGTGCAGCTTCCCCTCCGGGACAATATGTACGGCGTACCGTGGGATCTGGTAAGTTCCATGGGATGGATCATTCTTCTGCCTATCATTCTTTTTGTGGCAGTGTTTGAGAAACAGATCATGGATGGAATCATGGCAGGCGGAGTGAAAGCTTAGAGAAGGAACAGGGAGGAAAAAAATATGTACGATTATTTGGGCGGAAGTCTGGGAACACTGGCTTATGCAAAGCACGGAAGGAGCAGGGCCATTAACGCGGAGAACCCCACAGGGGAAAAGGGAAAGGGCGGTATGGCGGCAAGCCATCTGGGAGCATCCAGAAAAGGCAGCCCGTGTCTGCATCATATCGGCAGCGGGGAGACGGTCACACTGGCTGAGATAGAAGGGCCGGGAGTGATCAATCATATCTGGGTCACAGTGACGGATAAGACGACGGAGGCGGACTGTTTTGTGCTCCGGGACCTGGTGCTGCGCATGTACTGGGATGATGAGACGGAGCCGTCTGTAGAAAGCCCTCTCGGAGATTTTTTCTGCTGCGGGTTCGGAAGGGAATGTATCGTCAATTCCGTTCCCATGGCAGTGGTGCCAAGCCGGGGGATGAACTGCTATTTCCAGATGCCTTTTGGCAGGAAGGCCAGGATCACCCTGGAGAACCAGCACGCAAACCCCATCCCCGCCTTTTTCTACCAGGTGGATTACTGTCTCTATGATACGCTGCCTGAGGATATTGCGTATTTCCATGCCAGGTGGCGGCGGGAGAGGATGACCAGGCTGCAGGAGGATTACGTGATCCTGGATCAGGTGAAGGGAAAAGGCCACTATGTGGGTACGTATATGGCGCTGACCACACTGGAACGTTACTGGTGGGGAGAAGGGGAGATCAAGTTCTATCTGGATGGAGATGAAGACTATCCCACCATCTGCGGCACCGGGACGGAAGACTATTTCGGAGGCTCCTGGAGCTTTGCAAAGCAGGTGGACGGCAGGACGGTGGAGCAGAATTACTGCACCCCGTATCTGGGATATCCCTACTATTCCGCCCATGATACGGCAGTCCATAATCTTTACCACAATGATGACTGCCCGCCTATGAGAGGCTTCTACAGGTGGCATATTCAGGACCCCATCTGCTTTGAGGAGGATCTGCGGGTGACCATACAACAGATAGGTGTGGGCCACAGGGGATTGTTTGAGCGCCAGGACGATGTGGCAAGTGTGGCATACTGGTATCAGGCAGAGCCTCACAATCCTTTCCCTGCCCTGATGAAGAAAGAGGAGCGCTGGCCCAGATAAGGTGTAGAAGGTGAAAAAATATATATTGGGGATTTTATTGGGAGCAGGTATTTTATGCGCCGGGTGCGGCGGGAAGGATCATAAGGTACAGGAGGTACCTGCGGATGAAAAAGCGTACGGGGAAGAGATCACACTGATGCATCCGGACGCGGACAAGGCGGAATTCAGGCAGTATATAGAGGCAGCAGAGAAGGAACTGGACTTGAAGATCCATCTGCTTGCCAGTCCCATCAATGCGGATAACCGCCATGCCAAGATTTCCACCATCCTCTCATCCGGGGATGATTCGGTGGATGTGATCGCTGTGAATGATGAGATGATCAATGAATTTAAGTATCAGGGGTATCTGGAACCTCTCGGGGATGATGTGATGACAGAGGAGATCTGCACCTGTTACCCTCAGGACTATATGGAGAAAATCGCCATGGCAGAGGGGAAGGTGTATTCAGTCCCCTACATGATGGACCTTATGGTTTTCTGGGTCAATGAAAAGTTTCTGGACAAGGCAGGCATTGCGGCTGTGACAAGCCGGGAGGATTTTGAGAAGCTTCTGGACGGCAGATACGGGTATGGTAACTATGGGTACGGAAGTGCCTGGGAGACTACTTATGTCTACAATGAATTGTCACAGTTCATCAACATGTTCGGAGGGACATACGGGGACTGGACGGATGAAAATACAAGACAGGCACTGGTGTTTTTACACGACATAGCCGAAGCGGACAAGACGCCCAGGGAGCAGCTTGTGGACCAGTATGAACAGATGGAGCAGAAATTCATACAGGGAAAGTACGGAGCCATTTTCATGTACAGCGGGGCCATGGACACCTTTTTAAGGGCAGGCGTGTACGGGAATGACAAAATCCATGCGGCGCCCATGCCTTTATTCAAAAAGAACGCCACAAATGTGGCAACATGGCAGTATGTGCTCAACAAGGCCTCTGTCCACAAGGAGGCGGCAAAGAAGTTTTTATCCTATGGGGCAGGGTATGAAGGAGGCGCTGCCTATGCGGAGCACATGAAGAAGCTGCCTGCCCGTCTTGACATTATCCTGGAGGGGAATCTGGACATTCCGGACCTGGATATCCTGAAAAAATACGCGGAGGAGCTGGAACTCAAATCACGCCCCTTGTCGAAGACACCTATGAAGGACATTAAGGCCATAGGGGAACTTTTCCAGAAATATATCACGGATGAGATCAGCCTGGATGAATTCTGTCAGCGGGCAGAAAACGTGTTGCCCTGAGGCTTTTCTTATGCTAAAATAAAAGCGCACGCAGCCCGGGAAATTCTGCGGCTGCGGCTGTACAAGCAAACAACATGAGATTCCATAGGAAAAGGAGATAAATCATGAACGCAAAAGAATTCGCTTTAAAACAGCATGAGGAATGGAATGGCAAGATTGAAGTGATCAGCCGTGCAAAGCTGGAGACCCCGGAAGATCTGGCAGTGGCTTACACACCGGGTGTAGCTGAACCGTGCCTGAAAATCGCTGAGGATGTAGATTTATCCTATAAGTATACAAGACGCCACAATATGGTAGCAGTTGTGACCGACGGAAGCGCAGTTCTTGGTCTGGGCGACATCGGACCTGAGGCGGGCATGCCGGTTATGGAAGGAAAATGTGTGCTCTTTAAAGAATTCGGAGATGTGGATGCATTTCCTTTATGTATCAGAAGCAACCATGTGGATGAGATCGTAAATACCGTCCGCCTGCTGGCAGGAAGCTTCGGCGGTGTGAACCTGGAAGACATCTCTGCACCGCGCTGCTTTGAGATAGAGAGAAAGCTGAAAGAATGCTGTGATATCCCTATCTTCCACGATGACCAGCACGGAACGGCCGTTGTCACTGCAGCGGCAATGCTCAATGCTTTAAAACTCACAGGCAGAAAGCTGGAGGACATCAAGGTAGTCACATCAGGTGCGGGAGCAGCCGGAATCGCCATCATTAAGCTGCTGGTAAGCCTGGGACTGAAGACTGTCATCATGTGCGACAGAAAAGGCGCCATTTATGAAGGACGCGGCGACTTAAATGCCGAGAAAGAGGAGATGGCTAAGATCAGCAACCGCGGCATGGAAAAAGGCAGCCTGGCAGATGTACTGAAGGGCGCTGACGTATTTATCGGTGTCTCTGCGCCGGGAACTGTGACAGAGGAGATGGTTAAGACTATGGCTCCTGATCCGATTCTCTTCCCAATGGCAAACCCGGTACCGGAGATCATGCCGGACCTGGCAAAGGCAGCAGGAGCAGCCGTTGTGGGAACAGGAAGAAGCGATTTCCCCAACCAGATCAACAATGTTCTGGCATTCCCGGGTATCTTCCGCGGTGCGCTGGATGTGAGAGCAAAGGACATCAACGATGAAATGAAGGTGGCAGCAGCGTATGCCATCGCCGGTCTTATCGACGAAAAAGAGCTGAACGCAGATTACATTATCCCGAATCCTTTTGACAAACGTGTGGCAAAGGCAGTTGCCGAGGCAGTGGCAAAAGCAGCCAGAGACACAGGTGTGAGCAGAATCTAAACCACGTTCTGCAGGATTTTTATCATCATGAAGCAAAGAGCTGCATTTCCGGCATCCGTATGGATATCAATGTTAACAACCCAGTAGTGTTTTGATTTTAAAAGGTATGAGCCGGATTAAAACACCAAAATGAACGTGCTAT
>PPYE01560754.1_pt1 | contig 10544 bp, 7 predicted proteins | sample 1559881 | NCBI WGS metagenome assembly PPYE01 (sample SAMN08240022, study PRJNA423297) | Human gut metagenome, whole genome shotgun sequencing project.
CCGCAAGGGCGATGCCTTCCTTCACGGACGGCGCTTTGTCCCCGATGTACAGCGCCGCCCCTGCATTCATCAGCACTGCATTTCTCCGGGGGCCTTTTTCGCCCTGCAGAACCGACAGGGTAATCTTCGCATTTTCCTCCGGCGTGCCGCCCCGCAGGTCTTCCTTTCTGCACCGGTCAAAGCCGAAATCTTCGGGAGCAATGACCGAGGACCGGAACCACCCGTCCCGGATTTCGCAGACCGTGGTCGGGGCACTCAGGGAAATCTCATCCATCTTGTCCTGCCCGTACACCACCATGCCCCGGCGGACGCCCAGCCCGGCCAGGACCTGCGCCAGCGGCTCCGCCAGGTAGCCGTCGTACACGCCGAGAAGCTGCATGGACGGCGAGGCCGGATTCGTGAGGGGCCCGAGGATATTGAACACGGTCCGGAAGCCGAGCTCCTTTCGGACAGCACTGACATACTTCATGGACGTATGGTATTTCTGGGCAAAGAAGAAGCAAAGGCCGGTCTTTTTCAGCAGCTCCCGGCATTTCTCCGGGCTCTGGTCGATGTTCACGCCCAGCGCTTCCAGGCAGTCCGCCGTCCCGCACAGGGAGGAGGCCGCCCGGTTTCCGTGCTTGGCCACCTTCATGCCCCCTGCCGCCGCAACGACTGCCGCCGTGGTGGAAATATTGAAGGTGTGCGCGCCGTCTCCGCCGGTCCCGACGATGTCGATCACATCCATGCCTGTCTCTGCCTTGACTGCATGCTCTCTCATGGCCGCCGCACAGCCTGCGATTTCCTCAATAGTTTCCGCCCGGGTGCTCTTCGTGGAAAGCGCCGCCAGGAAGGCTGCATTCTGCGTGACCGTCGTTTTCCCGCTCATGATTTCATTCATCACGGCATAGGCTTCCTCATAGGTGAGGTCTTCTTTGCTGACAATTCTTGCAATGGCTTCTCTGATCATATTTCACATCTCCTTCAGGAAGTTCCGGAGCATCCGTTCTCCGTCCGGCGTCATGACGGACTCCGGATGAAACTGCACTCCGTAAATCGGGTATTCTCTGTGCTGCACCGCCATGATTTCTCCGTCATCGGCCAGGGCGGTCACTTTCAGCTCCGGCGGCAGGGTTGCCGCATCCGCCGCCAGCGAGTGGTACCGTGCGGCAGGCACGCTTTCCGGACATCCCGCAAAGAGCGGACAGTCCGTATCGAGCCGCACCTCCGACTGCCGGCCGTGCATCAGCCGCCCCGCATAGGTCACGGAAGCGCCGAAGGCCCGGCAGACGGCCTGGTGGCCGAGGCAGACTCCCAGGATGGGAATGTCATGAATCTTTCTCACCGCGTCGATGAGAACGCCTGCCTCCTCCGGCCGTCCCGGCCCCGGGGAAAGGATGATGTGGTCGGGGCGCAGCGCCCGGATTTCCTCTGCGGTCATTTCATCATTCCTGATCACCCGGATATCCGGCTCGATTGTCCCTGCCAGCTGGAAAAGGTTCCAGGAAAAACTGTCGTAACTGTCAATCAGCAAATTCATGGTCCGCCTCCTGTGCCAGCTCCAATGCCCGGAGGGAAGCCCGCGCCTTGTTCAGGCATTCCTCATACTCCTTCTCCGGGACCGAATCGGCCACGATGCCCGCGCCCGATCTCACAAATACCTTTCCGTTTTTCTTATACAGAATGCGGATGGCAATGCAGGCATCCATATTTCCCGTGAAGCCGATGTACCCTACAGCGCCTCCGTAGATTCCTCTTTTATTGTTTTCCAGCTCTCCGATCAGCTGACACGCCCGGATTTTCGGCGCCCCGGAAAGGGTCCCTGCGGGAAGCAGGGCCTCTACGGCATCCAGTGCATCCCGGTCCTCCCGGATTTCGCCCCGCACCGCCGAGCCGATGTGCATCACATGGGAGAACCGTTCCACGGAATGGAATTTCTCCACCTGCACCGTGCCGAACCGGCTGATCTTTCCCAGATCATTGCGGCCCAGGTCCACCAGCATATTGTGCTCTGCCAGCTCCTTTTCATCGGAAAGCAGCTCCGCCTCCAGCGCCCGGTCCTCTTCTTCCGTCCGGCCTCTCCGCCGGGTCCCCGCCAGCGGGAATGTATGCAGCACGCCGTTTTCCAGCTTCACCAGTGTTTCCGGCGATGCCCCTGCCGCCTCCAGGTCCGTTCCCGAGAAATAGAACATGTACGGGGAAGGATTCACCGTGCGGAGCATACGGTACGCATTCAGCAGACTTCCCTCAAAGGGTGCACTCAGCCGGTTCGACAGGACAATCTGGAAAATATCGCCCTCCCGGATATACCGCTTCGCCTTTTCCACCATGCGGCAGAATTCCTCCCGGCGGAACAGGGGCGTGATTTCTCCCGTCAGCCGTCCGCCCGGCTCTTCCTTTTTCTTTCCGTTCCGGAGCAGCGCCGCCAGCTTTTTCAGCTCTGCCTCTGCTTTTCTGTATCCCGTCTCTGTATCCCGCAGCGGCACATGGACAATCAGGATGATTTTCTGACGGACATGGTCGAAAGCGATAACCTTATCAAAAAGCATGAGGTCCGCATCCCGGAATCCCTCACTGTCCTCCCCGCCGCACACCGCGGCAGGCTCGCTGTACTTGAAATAGTCGTAGGAGAAATATCCCGCCAGTCCGCCCGTGAAGGGCGGAAGCCCCTCCAGCCGGGGACTCCGGTATTCCTTCAGGACCTGCCGGATACAGTCCGACGGATGATCCGTCCGGACCGTACGGCCGCCGATTTTCACTTCCCCGTCCTTACAGACAATTTCCAGCTTCGGGTCGAAACCGAGGAACGTATACCGTCCCCAGGTCTCATCCGCCCGGGCCGATTCGAGCATATAACAGTGATTCGATACATTTTTCAGGACTTTCAGCGTTTCGATGGGTGTCGTGAAATCGGAAAGGATTTCACAGCTGACCGGAACCGTATTGTACCGGCCGTCCCCCGCTATCCGCCTGACTTCCTCCAGAGCCGGCAGAATTTTCATGGACAGCACCTCCCAATCCATTCATTCATAAACTTTTTACATGATTCTGATTTCCTGCTTCTTTCCGGCGCAGAAAGCGCCATCGTCTGAAAAATACCATCACTGCATCCCCCTGAAAAAGAAAAAGGCTTCCCCGACCGGATTTCTCCGGCAGGAAAGCCACAAAAAAACGTCCCGACAGAAAAAATCCTCTGTCAAGGACGAATAATTCCGACACTATTCGCGGTGCCACCTTGATTCACGGCATGACCCGTGCACTCAGCGGGATACCAACATATCCCCGGCTACTGACGTAAGCCCCACGTCGCAGAATACTCCGGAAGTCTCCTCCCGTTTGACTGCGCCCTCAGCGGTCCATTTGACAACTTGTTTCTTACCTGACTCTCATCACCGCAGGTTCTCTGTGAAGGCATGATTGCCGTTATCTCCGCTTCAACGGTTTGTTCTATGAAGTTGGAAGCATCATATCACAGCTTTTCGTCCCGTGTCAAACATTTTCTTCCCGAAGGATGACAAAATTTCCGTGAAAGGATAAATCCTGTATTTTCAGCTATCCGGAACCGGCTGCAAAAGGAAATGATTTGCAAATAAATTCCGCAAAAATTGTTAATTTTGGTTTAATATTTTCTAAAATTTTCATAGAATCGCCTGTTTTATTTTGTTTTACCACCCTATTTTGTTTTATAATATATATATAATAAATAATTAAGAAGGACTTTTTAAAATTTTAATTATATATCGCCATATATAGGAGTCTCATTATGAATCTGGGTTTCTCATCTTTACTGTATTTCAAAAAGGCCGCAGAGCTGCAGCATCTGACCCATGCGGCAAAGGAGCTTCACATCGCACAGCCCTCCCTTTCCCGGACCATCCGCAGCATGGAGGAGGAGCTGGGCGTTCCGCTTTTTCAGCGGGACGGCCGGAATATCCGCCTCACTCCTTACGGACAGATTGTTTTCAATTACTCCACCATTTTTCTCCATGATCTGGAAGAAATGAAAAAGGCCCTCCAGAATGCACAGACCATTCAGCAGCATACTGTCTCTTTTGCCTACAATACGGCTTCTCTGATCGTTATCCCCTTTCTGCGTCGATTCCAGAAGGACCGCCCCGACATCCATATCAATGTCATGCAGCACTACGCCAACGGGGCTCCGGTGCAGGACCGGCCGGATACGCCGGCGCCGCAGCTCATACTGGCCACCAGCGCGGCTCCCATAGAAGATGAATCCACGCTGACTCTTTTCCGGGAACCGCTGATACTGGCCATACGGAGCGACAATCCCTATGCAGGCCGCCCCTTCGCCGATCTGAAGGATTTTCTCCACACCAATTTCATTTCTCTTCCCGACGGATTTGCCGTACGTGATATCATTTCCTCCTACTGTAAGGAGCAGGGCATCAATCTCCATTCCATTGCCTACAGTGAAAATCCGGAGACCATTTCCGAATTCATTCTTTCCGGACTGGGTGTCACCGTGGTGCCGCAGTACTGCTGGCATATGCTCCAGTCGAAAGATGTTTCCTTTCTTCCCATTTCGGAGAACGGACTCTACCGGTACATCACTCTCAAAAGCACTGCCGCATCGCCTGCGGATGAATCCAATATTTATGTTCATATCCTGCGGAATTATTTTATCCAGCATTTCAGCGATTTCATTTACGAACAGGCAGGCCTCCTGAAAAAGCACTGAGACAAAGACAGAGACATGGGTTTTCCCCCATGTCTTTTTTATTTTTCCCAAAAATCCCCCTTTTTTTCCTGTTTTTTCATTCATGTCCAATTCCTATAAATCCGCCGGCCTTTTTATCTGTTTTATACATTTTCCGTATAAATATAAAAAATCCGGCCCTGTCCCCTTTCCGGGCCATCCGTGCTTTTTTCGGCTGATCTTTATTCCTTTTTCTCCCTTTCGGCGCCGGATGCCGCCGGGGCAGCTTTTTTGCATCGGCAAAGCCCCGCCGGATTCCCTCATAAATACCCATACGTTTTCCGTATCATTCAATCTGCTTTTTTACGGAATCCTTTCCTTTTCGGTATCGTTTCCCCGCTTCCAGTCAATCCAATCAGGAAGTCCTATTGGATACATTCCGGCATATCCACTATGATATCCCACAGACGGGAAGATAAGGGATCAGCCTTACTTCCTCCATGTATCCGGATGCTCACAAATTCATATCTGTTGTCCATGAGACAGGAGGTTCTATCTTGAGTCAATTCAAAATCGCCTACACAGAAAAAGCACTGGCTGCATTCGGCCCGGTGGAAGGCAGGGAAATCACCAATACAGCTGATACAGACTATACCGACGTAGCCGCCGTCGTGATTACGGACGAGGACACTTCCGTACTTCAGTGCCCGAAGATCAAGGATTTCGGCATTCCGGTTTTCCTGATCAATACAGGCACGGCAGAGGCCGGCACAGCCCTTGACAGCGTATATCGTGTAATGGATCTGAGCCCGAACAACCGTGCTCTTTACCAGCGTCAGATCGAAAGCGCTGCTTCCAAGTATGAAGACACGATTCTCCCGCCTTTCTTCAAGGATCTCAAGAAATACGTGGAAAACGGCTATTCCCAGTTTGACTGCCCAGGTCATCAGGGCGGCCAGTTCTTCTGCAAGCATCCTGCCGGCCGGGCAATGTACGATTTCTTCGGCGAAAACGTATTCAGAGCCGATCTCTGCAATGCCGATGTGGCCATGGGCGATTTGCTCATTCACGAAGGTCCGGCGCTGGCTGCACAGAAGCATGCTGCCCGCGTATACAATGCCGACAAGACCTACTTCGTACTGAACGGCACCTCCACTTCCAATAAAGTCATACTGAATGCCGTACTCGCTCCCGGCGATATCGTCCTGTATGACAGAAACAACCATAAATCCGTTTCCCACGGCGCACTGGTGCAGGCCGGCGCTGTCCCGATTTACCTGGAAACAGCGCGCAATCCCTACGGCTCCATCGGCGGAATCCTCGATCACTGCTTCAATGAGGAATATCTGCGCAGCCTGATTGCAGAAAAGGACCCGGAAAAGGCAAAGGCAAAACGCCCGATCCGCCTGGCTGTCATCCAGCTCGGCACCTATGACGGCTGCATCTACAATGCCCGCCAGGTCGTTGACCGCATCGGCCATCTCTGCGACTACATCTTCTTCGACTCCGCATGGGTCGGCTATGAACAGTTCATCCCCATGATGAAGGACTGCAGTCCGCTGCTTCTGGATCTCGGACCGGAAGATCCCGGCATTTTCGTTTCCCAGTCTGTTCACAAACAGCAGGCCGGCTTCTCCATGACCTCCCAGATCCACAAAAAGGACTCCCATATCAAGGGTCAGGACCGCTATGTACCGCATAAGCGTGTAAACAATGCATTCATGATGCATGCTTCCACCTCTCCGCTGTACCAGCTCTTCGCCGCACTGGATGTCAATGCCAAGATTCATGAAGGCGCCGCTGGACGCAAGCTCTGGGATGATACGCTGAAGCTCGTTATCGACACCCGCAAGGAAGTCCTCCGCCGCTGCCATTACATCCGTCCGCTCGTACCGCCGACCATTGACGGCAAGAAGTGGGAAGACTGCGACACCGAGGATATGGCCCGCGACCTCAAGTACTGGGCTCTCGAACCGGGTGCAAAATGGCACTCCTTCGAAGGCTACGGCGAAGGTCAGTACTTCATCGATCCGATGAAGCTCCAGTTCGTAACCTCCGGCATCAATGTCGAAACCGGCGGCTATGAAGATTTCGGCATCCCCGGCAACATCCTCTGCAACTATCTCCGTGAAAACGGCATCATCCCGGAAAAGAACGATCTGAACGATATCCTCTTCCTCATGACGCCTGCGGAAACCAAGACCAAGATGGATGATCTGATCGCCAAATTCGTCCGCTTTGAACAGCTCATCGACGAGGACGCTCCGATGAAGGACGTACTGCCGACCATCTATCATGCGTATGAAGAAAAATACAGAGGCTACACCATCCGTCAGCTTTGCCAGGAAATGCATGACTTCTACAAGGTCAGAAACGTTTCCACCCTGCAGAAGGAACTCTTCCTGAAAGACTACTTCCCGAAATACGCCATGAATCCGCAGGAAGCCAACTTCGAATTTGTCCGCGGACACGGCGAACTGGTTCCGCTGGAAGAAGCAGAAGGACGCATTGCCCTTGAAGGCGCTCTGCCCTATCCTCCGGGAGTACTCTGCGTACAGCCCGGTGAAAGATGGTCCAGGACCGCACAGCAGTACTTCCTGATCCTCGTGGAAGGCATCAACCAGCTGCCGGGCTTCGCACCGGAAATCCAGGGTGTTTATATCCAGACCGAACCGGACGGACGCAAACGCGCTTACGGCTATGTACTGGACAAGACCTACGAAAAATAAATGATCATCCGCTCAGCGGATCTCTCCGGCTCCGCTGTCATAAGTTTCCAAAGGAGTAAATTATGAGTCAATCTGCAAATAAAATGAGCGTCCTGCAGCTGACCATCCTTACTGCCGTCAACATGATGGGATCGGGCATCATCATGCTCCCCTCCAAGCTGGCCCAGGTAGGTGCGCTCTCTATCGTTTCCTGGCTCGTCACCGCCGTCGGTTCCATGTGCCTCGCCTATGCCTTCGCAAAATGCGGCATGTACAGCAGAAGAGGCGGCGGCATGGGCGGCTATGCGGAATACACATTCGGCAAAGCCGGCAACTTCATGGCCAACTACACCTACGGTGTTTCCCTTCTTTTCGCCAATATCGCGATTGCCATCTCCGCAGTGGGATACGGCTCCCAGTTCCTTGACGTTTCCCTGACACCTGTAATGACCTGCGTCTGGACCATTTTCACCCTGTGGCTGGCAACCGTGCTGAACTTCGGCGGACCGAAGTACACCGGCAAGGTTTCTTCCATCACGGTATGGGGCGTCATCGTTCCCTGCATCGGCCTGTCCATCTTCGGCTGGTTCTGGTTCTCCGGCGACATGTACATGGCCAACTGGAACATTCACGATCTTCCCTTCGCCGATGCAGCCAACAACGCCATCACCATGACACTCTGGGCATTCCTCGGTATGGAATCCGCCTGTGCCAATGCGGATGCTGTCGATAATCCGGAAAAGAATGTACCGAGAGCGGTACTCGGAGGCACCCTCCTTGCAGCAGCCTGCTACATTCTCTCCACCAATATCATCTTCGGCATCGTTCCCGCAGAAGAAATCGTGACAAGCGTTGCTCCCTTCGGTTATGTATTCGCTTCCATGTTCGGGCCCACCATCGGCCGGATCATCATGGGCCTCATGGTTATGTCCTGCTTCGGCTCTCTCCTGGGCTGGCAGTTCACCATCGCCAATGTATTCAAGGCCGGTGCCGATGACGGCTACTTCCCCAAGGCATTCAGCAAGGTGACCTCCAAGGCCGCTCCGATTGTCGGCATGGTCATCATCACCGCCGTACAGTCCTGCATGAGCCTTATGACCATCAACCCGTCGCTGAACGAACAGTTCGAAACGCTGGTTAACCTGGCAGTTATCACCAATATCATGCCGTACCTGCTCTCCATGGCCGCAGTCATTGTCATCATGAAGGCAGCCCAGCGCTACGGAAACGAACTGAAATCCACCACTTTCATTGCTCTCATTGCTTCCGTCTACAGCCTGTATGCCTGCTACGCATCCGGCTTCGAAGCCATGACCTACGGAGCCATCGTTACCTTCCTCGGCTGGACCCTCTACGGTTTCGTTTCCAATCGGTTCGATCTGAAATCCGCCATGGAATATAACGAAAGGAAATTATCTTAAGTCTCAAATCATTGCCAAGACCATTATTCTCTCTCCTAATATATATATGGTAAAAATAAAGAGCAGTCTCCGGACTGCTCTTTATTTTTGCTTTCAGGGAAATATCCTGTAAAATCCAACAGGCACAGCACGGCAATAGAACCGCACTGCGCCTTTTGTGTTGTTTGTTTCATTGACTGAACGTGTCAAAAATCCTATTCTTCGTCCCGTTCACTGATGCTTTTCCCGTCAGCGTACTTCCACTCTTTTCTTCCGTTCATGGTTCCGCCTGCCGCACAGGCAGCCGCCGCAGAGGTACTTTTAAAGAAAACATCTTCCGTAAATACACCGTTCTGCACCTTTTTCTCTTTCAGCAAATTCTCACGAAGTTTCAAAATCCAACCGGCGCAGGAAACTCTCGCTTCGGTGCGGAAGCCCGAGCCTTTGCAGATGACAAACCCGTCCCCCTTGCGATATCCCCATACGGAAATCGTACGGGATGCCAGATGAAGGATTTCCGGCTCCGGTGAGGACACTTCTACCACGGAAGCTGTATTTCCCTTTTCCTGATTTACATCCGTACCCGTCTTGGGGGAGCTATCCGTTTCTGCATTGATTTCCTTTAAGGAAATCCCATCCTTATTTTTCCAGGCCTGCAGTCCGCTGACACTGTATCCGCAAACAAAAGCAGCTGCAAAGGACGGACTTCCGAAACAGACATCTTCCTGCAAGATTCCTTTCCGGTCAATACGGGAAGCATATTCTGCCCGCTTTGCTTTGACACCTGCACTCAGATGACTGGCAGTAACCGAATTAATATAGCTTCCCTTCAGCACCCAAAATCCTTCAGAAGTAATCCGTCCGACAGCCTTTCCTTTCCCTTTATCAAAATACAAAAGATCCTCTTCCTGTTCTTCCGCGGGAAGCGGATTGTACGCCTGAGCCTTCGATGCAGGCTGCTTTTCCCATACCAACGGTTCAAATACTCTATACCTCAAAGCAGAAAGAATAAGTCTTGCCGTTAAAAGGAATTCTTCCATCGCATCCCGGACGCTCTGAGGAAGAGGTGACTGTTTGGGCGTATTTTTGTTTTTTACAATGTACTGCTTTGCCTCTACTGCGATTTGATAGAATCGATTTTCCAGATATTTAATGCGTCCTTTTTCCAGTGTACCGTCCGGCGTAACCAGGACAATCGCCTCTGTCCAGTAATCCCCTCTTTTTTCAAAGGAGTGCTCCTGGAGCAGACGCTTGTATGTATCATCCGCTTCTCCCACATAGACAAAAGGCTTTCCCGTCCTGTCGTCTCTTCCGAAAAGAAAATATACGCCCGGCGTATTCAATTCCGCCATCCCGATGCATTTTTTCAGTTCGCTGTGCGGAATCCCATAAACAATTCCGCTCCAGTTAACCAATGTCACCTGCCATCTTCCTGACGCGGTACCGTCCATCAGGTACAGAGAAATCGTTTTCCCGAGATTTTTTCCATATAATGACATTCTGTCAGTCTCCCCTGAAAGCTCAATAAATGTTAACCAGTCGAATTTCCGACCGGTTCTGTTCCCTTATTCCTTTACCAGCAGGGATACCGTTTCAATGTGAGTAGCCTGGGAAACATATCCACCGGCGCACCTTAATGAGGTGATAGCCCGAATCCGTTCCAACAGTTCCCTGAAGTATCCGCCGCCTCCTAAATTTTTCAAACGCTCATCATACAAAGCAAACCCTTTCCGCATATATTCTTCAGGATTCCGGTTGCCCAAATACGAAACTGTGTGCCCCGTTTGGACTTCACACGAT
>PPYE01109073.1_pt1 | contig 10543 bp, 10 predicted proteins | sample 1559881 | NCBI WGS metagenome assembly PPYE01 (sample SAMN08240022, study PRJNA423297) | Human gut metagenome, whole genome shotgun sequencing project.
CCGTCGCTCCCCGTGCGGGGAGCGTGGATTGAAATCGGCTGCGGACATCTCTGTCCATGAGTAGCGCTTTTGTCGCTCCCCGTGCGGGGAGCGTGGATTGAAATAGCCCAGTCTGCCGCAATCAATTATCATCACCATCGTCGCTCCCCGTGCGGGGAGCGTGGATTGAAATCTGCTGACAGTGTTAGGAGATGATAACTTGCGTAGTCGCTCCCCGTGCGGGGAGCGTGGATTGAAATGTGCACTGGCAAACCGTAGTTATAAGGGATACAGTCGCTCCCCGTGCGGGGAGCGTGGATTGAAATGACATATTTGTCAGCACCATGCTGATGAAGCTGCCGTCGCTCCCCGTGCGGGGAGCGTGGATTGAAATTCGACGAAAAAATTAGCGGTGAACGTTCCGCGCGAGTCGCTCCCCGTGCGGGGAGCGTGGATTGAAATGCACGCGGACTCGCATATAATCGGCTGTATTGTGTCGCTCCCCGTGCGGGGAGCGTGGATTGAAATACAGGTAGCACGTCTGCAAATTCTGGAAATAAAACGTCGCTCCCCGTGCGGGGAGCGTGGATTGAAATCAATACTATCAACGCTATTTATTCCAGAAACTAAGTCGCTCCCCGTGCGGGGAGCGTGGATTGAAATGTCGATGTGGGTATTTCCAAAACGGAAACACCCACGGTGTCGCTCCCCGTGCGGGGAGCGTGGATTGAAATATGGCGAATGAATCCGGCGTGGACTTGCAGAAAATGTCGCTCCCCGTGCGGGGAGCGTGGATTGAAATATGCGCGAAATGCCGCACGTCTGCATCGGAGGCAGTCGCTCCCCGTGCGGGGAGCGTGGATTGAAATATCTTCCTCCTCTGCCGTCGCAATCTGCGCTTTTGGTCGCTCCCCGTGCGGGGAGCGTGGATTGAAATAGAAATCGCTTGACGTGAAGAATAATTCGTGTTATGTCGCTCCCCGTGCGGGGAGCGTGGATTGAAATTTGATGAAAAAATCAGCGGCGAACGTTCCGCGCGGTCGCTCCCCGTGCGGGGAGCGTGGATTGAAATATCGCGTCGTTTTCCAATTCCACGCCATTGCCGTCGCTCCCCGTGCGGGGAGCGTGGATTGAAATACTGGGGAGGAAGAAGTAAAGCATAAATGTCCGGTCGCTCCCCGTGCGGGGAGCGTGGATTGAAATCTCCGTGCGGTTTCCGCACTTCTCATCGGCTCGGTCGCTCCCCGTGCGGGGAGCGTGGATTGAAATACCACTACATCTGCGACCTCGGCCCGACGCTGGAGCTCGGCGCTCCCCGTGCGGGGAGCGTGGATTGAAATAAATAACAACGCCTAATAGTCTTGACAGTGGTGTGTCGCTCCCCGTGCGGGGAGCGTGGATTGAAATCAGTGAGGAGGAAGCCGTAGAAGCGGCAGTTGTCGTCGCTCCCCGTGCGGGGAGCGTGGATTGAAATTTTATGTGGAATCGGGTAGCGGCGCTCACAAGTGTCGCTCCCCGTGCGGGGAGCGTGGATTGAAATCAGTACTACCAGCGGTACTTATTCCAGAAACTTACGTCGCTCCCCGTGCGGGGAGCGTGGATTGAAATAACAGCATTTGGAGCACAATTGGTGAATACAACGTCGCTCCCCGTGCGGGGAGCGTGGATTGAAATGATGGCGATTATAAGCAAGTAGAGGTGGATGTAGTCGCTCCCCGTGCGGGGAGCGTGGATTGAAATTCATACTCGTATGCTTGCTGACCATAAAAATTGAGCGTCGCTCCCCGTGCGGGGAGCGTGGATTGAAATTACTCCATATATGACAAGCCATATTTTGTATATCGTCGCTCCCCGTGCGGGGAGCGTGGATTGAAATTCGATATTTCGCGCATCATTATTGGTGGAACCATGGTCGCTCCCCGTGCGGGGAGCGTGGATTGAAATCCCCTCATCAGGGCTTCGGCGACACCGCCCAACAGTCGCTCCCCGTGCGGGGAGCGTGGATTGAAATCAAGATACCGCCCTCTTGATGCAATGCGTACAGATGGTCGCTCCCCGTGCGGGGAGCGTGGATTGAAATTGGCAAGGTACTGCGGCTTGATAACATCAATGCTCTGGTCGCTCCCCGTGCGGGGAGCGTGGATTGAAATCAGCTCCAATTATAGGCAGGATTAATTCTTAGCGCCGTCGCTCCCCGTGCGGGGAGCGTGGATTGAAATTCATATGACGGATGAGGAAGCAGGAAAAGCAATCGTCGCTCCCCGTGCGGGGAGCGTGGATTGAAATGTTGAAATCTGCGGGAACGGCACAGTACCTCGACCTGTCGCTCCCCGTGCGGGGAGCGTGGATTGAAATCTCCATTAAATCAGTCGTTTTTGTTGACAGATGGAGTCGCTCCCCGTGCGGGGAGCGTGGATTGAAATCTTTGCGCTGGGCTTGCTTGCCTCGCTACACCTGTCGCTCCCCGTGCGGGGAGCGTGGATTGAAATGAAACCTTGCGGTTTCCCGCGACGCGCCGTGGCGCGTCGCTCCCCGTGCGGGGAGCGTGGATTGAAATGTCAAGAACAGCATCCTGTTCGTCAACGTATTCTTGTCGCTCCCCGTGCGGGGAGCGTGGATTGAAATAGCACTGCTTTAAGCAGGGTACTAATTTTATCAGTCGCTCCCCGTGCGGGGAGCGTGGATTGAAATTCCGGATGAAACAGTTATGCTCCCGATGCCTGATAGTCGCTCCCCGTGCGGGGAGCGTGGATTGAAATGAGGTCATCCGCCGTTTTGTCCGCATTGTAGAAGTCGCTCCCCGTGCGGGGAGCGTGGATTGAAATGCCGTTTGACGCCGCTGGAATGCTGCCGCTTGCAGGTCGCTCCCCGTGCGGGGAGCGTGGATTGAAATTGCATTACAAGCGTGTTATTGTTAATTGCGTCTTTGTCGCTCCCCGTGCGGGGAGCGTGGATTGAAATCCCGGGTCAGTTGCACACATCCCGTATAGCGAATGTCGCTCCCCGTGCGGGGAGCGTGGATTGAAATGTTTTCAATCATATCTTTGAGCGCTCCGAACGTTGTCGCTCCCCGTGCGGGGAGCGTGGATTGAAATTGGCAGCGTGTGCGTGACACTTGCGCCGCCATCGGTCGCTCCCCGTGCGGGGAGCGTGGATTGAAATGCCTGAACCAATACCCGCAAGCGCCCCCTTGAAAGTCGCTCCCCGTGCGGGGAGCGTGGATTGAAATGCAACCATCACAGTAGTTGGCTGATAGAAAACATTGTCGCTCCCCGTGCGGGGAGCGTGGATTGAAATCGCCAGTGCCGAGCGCGCCAGCATTCGCGCCAGATGCGTCGCTCCCATTAGGTCGCTGCCGTCACCGTCGCGGTCGCTCCCCGTGCGGGGAGCGTGGATTGAAATGTTTAGATTAGCATTTTTTGTTTGCAGTACAGGCGTCGCTCCCCGTGCGGGGAGCGTGGATTGAAATTTGACAGTAGCCTCTAATAGTCCGATAACATCATGTCGCTCCCCGTGCGGGGAGCGTGGATTGAAATACGATATATCCTCCTATAAGAAAAGGGATGCCACGTCGCTCCCCGTGCGGGGAGCGTGGATTGAAATCTCCCCAGTTTGTACAGCTTCGCTATTTTCTCGGTCGCTCCCCGTGCGGGGAGCGTGGATTGAAATGCCATCAACGCCTTTTAATTGCGTTTTTGCCGTGTAGTCGCTCCCCGTGCGGGGAGCGTGGATTGAAATCCCAGCGCCATGATCATATGGCGCTGGACAGTGTGTCGCTCCCCGTGCGGGGAGCGTGGATTGAAATGAGCGCTGACCGTCATGGATGCCTGCGCGCTTGCCGTCGCTCCCCGTGCGGGGAGCGTGGATTGAAATCTGCTGATTGCCGAAGAGGTCACGGCGGAAATCGTCGCTCCCCGTGCGGGGAGCGTGGATTGAAATTACTTTTGGAATAGGGAGCGCGAAGACCATGCGGTCGCTCCCCGTGCGGGGAGCGTGGATTGAAATATCTCCAGCGACACAAGCAGCACACCGCCGCCGTGCGTCGCTCCCCGTGCGGGGAGCGTGGATTGAAATTATCAACTGGGAAATATTAGGAAAGCGAACCTGCTGTCGCTCCCCGTGCGGGGAGCGTGGATTGAAATGAGCTGTTCGGGCGTGATATTTCCGGCACGCCCTGTCGCTCCCCGTGCGGGGAGCGTGGATTGAAATGGGTGATCCCAGCGCTGATCGTTCGCCTCTAAGGACGTCGCTCCCCGTGCGGGGAGCGTGGATTGAAATCGTATTATTGATGAATAACATACGTTATAAAATGTCGCTCCCCGTGCGGGGAGCGTGGATTGAAATACCAGATTGTACAGGTACGTTTCCGGTTTGATCACGTCGCTCCCCGTGCGGGGAGCGTGGATTGAAATGATGGTGTCCGCGTCGATGTAGTCCTTGCCATCGGTCGCTCCCCGTGCGGGGAGCGTGGATTGAAATATAACAGGGTCAGCGCCGGTTTTGAGTGCAGTTTGGTCGCTCCCCGTGCGGGGAGCGTGGATTGAAATAATTTTGTTATTCATATTCGTAAGAATCATCGAGTCGCTCCCCGTGCGGGGAGCGTGGATTGAAATTTACTCCGAATCTGTGTAATCTGCATCTTGAATCCTGTCGCTCCCCGTGCGGGGAGCGTGGATTGAAATATCACCGCCTAACTTATCAATGAGGTGCTGCATTGTCGCTCCCCGTGCGGGGAGCGTGGATTGAAATCATTTGAGTCTTTCAAATATAGAATAACTAACATGTCGCTCCCCGTGCGGGGAGCGTGGATTGAAATGCGCTATCGACGACGGTTTTCAGCGCCGTCAGGGTCGCTCCCCGTGCGGGGAGCGTGGATTGAAATCTTGATTTGAAATCGTTTCCCGCATGTAGCGGTATGTCGCTCCCCGTGCGGGGAGCGTGGATTGAAATGCGTCCCGGCAGTTGAAGCCGTCAATGCGGCGCTCGTCGCTCCCCGTGCGGGGAGCGTGGATTGAAATGTCGAGCCACGGCTGCAGCTTCGCCTCCGTCGCGGGTCGCTCCCCGTGCGGGGAGCGTGGATTGAAATATATCGGCTTGGTGCATAAATTGGGAATTAAGATGTCGCTCCCCGTGCGGGGAGCGTGGATTGAAATGTTCGCAAGGCTATCCATTTACAATTATCACTGGGTCGCTCCCCGTGCGGGGAGCGTGGATTGAAATGTCAAATATAATTGTGTCTATGTTTTCAGCGCTGAGTCGCTCCCCGTGCGGGGAGCGTGGATTGAAATTGTGACACGCTGACGTGTCAAAATAGGGCTGTACCCGTCGCTCCCCGTGCGGGGAGCGTGGATTGAAATGACTACTCCTGCCGATGACAGCGCAAGCGAAACCACGTCGCTCCCCGTGCGGGGAGCGTGGATTGAAATATTTTTGTCTCTCGTATATGTTGTTTTGCACGTGTCGCTCCCCGTGCGGGGAGCGTGGATTGAAATTACGGATACAGTCGTCCCGTTAGTGGTGTAGACTGTCGCTCCCCGTGCGGGGAGCGTGGATTGAAATGAATTAGACTATTTCCTATCAAATGGTAAACATTGTCGCTCCCCGTGCGGGGAGCGTGGATTGAAATGTCGGCAGACTGTCCGTTTCGGTTGCCCATCGCGTCGCTCCCCGTGCGGGGAGCGTGGATTGAAATATTGCTTAGCTCGAAAAATACGCTATTCGTTGCGTCGCTCCCCGTGCGGGGAGCGTGGATTGAAATAAGGCGTTCATCACATCGTCGATTCCGCGGAACTGTCGCTCCCCGTGCGGGGAGCGTGGATTGAAATTTCATACAATCAACCGCCTTTCGTTGTTAAGCAAGGTCGCTCCCCGTGCGGGGAGCGTGGATTGAAATGCTGATAAACTGCTCCATATATGTTGACTTCCTGTCGCTCCCCGTGCGGGGAGCGTGGATTGAAATGGCTTGTAGTTGTCCAGCATCTTCTTGCAATATGTCGCTCCCCGTGCGGGGAGCGTGGATTGAAATTTGACGCTTACGGATTTCGGATGGCTGGCGTGAAGTCGCTCCCCGTGCGGGGAGCGTGGATTGAAATCATTCGTCCCCGACGCTGCACCGCTGGAACATTTCGTCGCTCCCCGTGCGGGGAGCGTGGATTGAAATCACGGCTATTGATGAATAACATACGTTATAAAATGTCGCTCCCCGTGCGGGGAGCGTGGATTGAAATCAGCAAGTAACGTTCTCCATATTCTTCCATTTGGTCGCTCCCCGTGCGGGGAGCGTGGATTGAAATATCTTTTTCGTTTTTTGCAAAACGAAGTTCTTCTGCGTCGCTCCCCGTGCGGGGAGCGTGGATTGAAATGCCCAGATACTCCGTGTAGCGCTGGATAGTCGCGTCGCTCCCCGTGCGGGGAGCGTGGATTGAAATATGCAACGATACAACTTCATTGTCGTTGCCTCCTTGTCGCTCCCCGTGCGGGGAGCGTGGATTGAAATACCACGTCGTGAGACGCACAACGGCAGCCGTATATGTCGCTCCCCGTGCGGGGAGCGTGGATTGAAATGCCACCGTGCGAAAGACGGTGCGCGGCACGGAAGGTCGCTCCCCGTGCGGGGAGCGTGGATTGAAATGTCCCCTCCGCGGGGAGACACCGGGTGCTATGCAGTCGCTCCCCGTGCGGGGAGCGTGGATTGAAATAAGGACACCCCGGCTGTCATTCCCGACAGCCTTGTCGCTCCCCGTGCGGGGAGCGTGGATTGAAATAAGTATAGCCAAGTGAAACAAAAATATAGCAATGTCGCTCCCCGTGCGGGGAGCGTGGATTGAAATCGCTTCCAGCCCTCGTCAGGCGGGGAGTTCCGTGGGTCGCTCCCCGTGCGGGGAGCGTGGATTGAAATGGCTCCCGTGGCTGTCCGCTGGTTGCGGGCAGTCAGGTCGCTCCCCGTGCGGGGAGCGTGGATTGAAATTGGCAGGGTCTGATGGATCAGAAGCAGGCGATCCGTCGCTCCCCGTGCGGGGAGCGTGGATTGAAATCGCCATTACGCCGCCTCGTTCGTCCCCTCCGCGGGTCGCTCCCCGTGCGGGGAGCGTGGATTGAAATTACTATATGCGCGCGCCGCAAGGCACGGAAAAGCGTCGCTCCCCGTGCGGGGAGCGTGGATTGAAATTTGCAGGACATGAATTATAATGCAGTTGTGGAACACGTCGCTCCCCGTGCGGGGAGCGTGGATTGAAATGTATTCCGCCAGAAATACCAGCACCCGCAGAACAGTCGCTCCCCGTGCGGGGAGCGTGGATTGAAATTCCACCATCAGCGCAATGCGGTTCACGCGCCCGGTCGCTCCCCGTGCGGGGAGCGTGGATTGAAATATCGTCTTTCCCCTTTCTCGATTTGCTCCACCATGTCGTCGCTCCCCGTGCGGGGAGCGTGGATTGAAATCACAAGCGCGGCGCGAACTCTGCCTAACTCCTGCAGTCGCTCCCCGTGCGGGGAGCGTGGATTGAAATGTCCGTCTGGTTGCATCCGCAGTCGCAGCGTTCCCGTCGCTCCCCGTGCGGGGAGCGTGGATTGAAATGTACAGCTTCTCAAGCTGGTCGATGACTTCCGGCGTCGCTCCCCGTGCGGGGAGCGTGGATTGAAATTTCATCGTGATGATACCCCTTTCGTGTTTTGGAGGTCGCTCCCCGTGCGGGGAGCGTGGATTGAAATACCCAGCGTCACCGCCTCGACAAAACTGCCGTCGGTGTCGCTCCCCGTGCGGGGAGCGTGGATTGAAATGTTAATTTGGACTTGTAGCAGTTTACTGCCTAGGTCGCTCCCCGTGCGGGGAGCGTGGATTGAAATGTCCTCGCTTGCATACTTCTTCGCCCCCCATGTCGGTCGCTCCCCGTGCGGGGAGCGTGGATTGAAATGTGCCTGCGCTATCGCTGGTGGTGTTGCTTGCGCTGTCGCTCCCCGTGCGGGGAGCGTGGATTGAAATGTCCGGCAGCACCCAGACACGGCCTCCGCAGCCGTCGCTCCCCGTGCGGGGAGCGTGGATTGAAATGCCGCTGGTCAAGGCGCTTTCCATGTTGGAGTAAGTCGCTCCCCGTGCGGGGAGCGTGGATTGAAATCCGACCCTTGACGTGGGCACCACGGCCATCAGGTCGCTCCCCGTGCGGGGAGCGTGGATTGAAATTCCGCGTCCCCGTCCCCGCCGCCAGCACCCCGCGGGTCGCTCCCCGTGCGGGGAGCGTGGATTGAAATTCATCTCAATAGCGCATTGCGGGCAGCAGAAGTGTCGCTCCCCGTGCGGGGAGCGTGGATTGAAATATCTCTATGATTCTGACTAACATGAGCAACAAAGTCGCTCCCCGTGCGGGGAGCGTGGATTGAAATTGACGATAGCGCAAGCACCAGCACCAGCACCAGCGGTCGCTCCCCGTGCGGGGAGCGTGGATTGAAATTCGACGAAAAAATCAGCGGTGAACGTTCCGCGCGAGTCGCTCCCCGTGCGGGGAGCGTGGATTGAAATTCAAATGCTGTATCGTGGTCGAGGTTGTAGAACGGTCGCTCCCCGTGCGGGGAGCGTGGATTGAAATCGCAAGGGCTTTGATGCGTTCAACAAGTCTGACTGTCGCTCCCCGTGCGGGGAGCGTGGATTGAAATTTCCTCACCACTGCCGGGACGGATCGAAACTCCATCGTCGCTCCCCGTGCGGGGAGCGTGGATTGAAATTGGACGACGACGGCTTTGTAGATAAATACAAGGCGGTCGCTCCCCGTGCGGGGAGCGTGGATTGAAATAAGTCTGCCGATTAGGGTAGACTTGTCCCTTTGGTCGCTCCCCGTGCGGGGAGCGTGGATTGAAATGCAAGCGGGAATAGACCAATACCAAGGTCGGTGCTGTCGCTCCCCGTGCGGGGAGCGTGGATTGAAATCGCCTATTGCGCTATAATAGCGTTAGGCTTTATCGGTCGCTCCCCGTGCGGGGAGCGTGGATTGAAATAAGTCTGCCGATTAGGGTAGACTTGTCCCTTTGCGTCGCTCCCCGTGCGGGGAGCGTGGATTGAAATGCAATTTTAACTTAAATCCTATTGATTGTGTATGCGTCGCTCCCCGTGCGGGGAGCGTGGATTGAAATTGTCCGTCCTTTGGCATGAACGGGGGACGGCATAGTCGCTCCCCGTGCGGGGAGCGTGGATTGAAATATCCAGCGCCATGCAATCATATGGCGCTGGATAGTCGCTCCCCGTGCGGGGAGCGTGGATTGAAATGCGCAACGTGCGTGATTCGCCACTCAGCGATACAGTGTCGCTCCCCGTGCGGGGAGCGTGGATTGAAACTCGTCCAGTACGGCGTTTCGGCAGTCCACGCCGTGTCGCTCCCCGTGCGGGGAGCGTGGATTGAAACAAGGACACCCCGGCTGTCATTACCGACAGCCTTGTCGCTCCCCGTGCGGGGAGCGTGGATTGAAACCATAGTCGTTGACTACTACGGGAGGGAAAAAGCATGTCGCTCCCCGTGCGGGGAGCGTGGATTGAAACAGCGCGCGGGAAAGCATTACCCGATCAAGCTGCGTCGCTCCCCGTGCGGGGAGCGTGGATTGAAACGTTGAAGACTTTGATAATGCCGTTTGGGGTTGGATGTCGCTCCCCGTGCGGGGAGCGTGGATTGAAACCCAGTCCGTAATTGCCGGGCGTTCATAGCAGAGACGTCGCTCCCCGTGCGGGGAGCGTGGATTGAAACAATTTGCCTCATATTGGAAAGGATTCTGTCCGCGTCGCTCCCCGTGCGGGGAGCGTGGATTGAAACCAGTCGCGGCCGGTGCCGTCCGCGATGCGGCGGCGTCGCTCCCCGTGCGGGGAGCGTGGATTGAAACATCAGGTAAATCAGCCCCTTGATTTGAGAACCATGTCGCTCCCCGTGCGGGGAGCGTGGATTGAAATTAAAGGGGAAGGAAAACCCTTAGGGCAAATCATCCAGCTTGTAAACGCCATCGGACAGCTCCTCCATCTGATCCACGAGCTTTCCGTCACGGTATACCTCAAAGATCGCACCGCTCAGATGGTGGTCGGGATAGTCCTTATCCACCTTGGTCAGCTGAACGCTGCCGCGAATGAGCTTGTTGGTGATCTCAATCTCGACCACAGCGCCGTTCTGATCTACCTTCACGGCATAGGGCGTCTCATCCATTACATAGCCCTCCGGCGCGGCGATTTCACGGACCACATACTCGCCATAGGGGATACCTGTAAAGGAGAAGCTACCGTCCTCTGCGGAAACAGTGGTCAGAATAGGCTCTGTGCCGTCTGTGAGGAACAGACCGATGGTAGCTCCGGCCAGCGCCTTGCCGTCCTCATCCTTCTTCATGCCGTGGATCTCTCCGTAGATCATCTCGTTGGTAATGCTCTTTCCGTCATTGACAGCAAGCTCCACAACGGGGATTTCCTGACCGGCATAGGCAAAGATCACAGGATACTTCTCATCGGAGAGGATGTAGTGGCTGTCGGTGCTGATTTCCTTGACATAGTAGCTGCCGAAGGGAACATCGCTCTTGAGCACAGCCTTTCCGTTTTCATCAA
>PPYE01433710.1_pt1 | contig 10543 bp, 9 predicted proteins | sample 1559881 | NCBI WGS metagenome assembly PPYE01 (sample SAMN08240022, study PRJNA423297) | Human gut metagenome, whole genome shotgun sequencing project.
CGCCATTCACGGTCAGGCCCAGCCCGGCCTCGTTGGCGGTGGGGGTGTAGCCGATGAGCAGCCGCCCTTCGCCGGTGTAGTGGGCGGTCAGGCTCACCCGGTAATGGCGCTCGCCCGCCTCGGTCAGCTCCACCGGCTGGGAAAGCCCCAACGTGGTGTAGTAGGCTTCGGTGGTGTCCAGAATGTTGCTCATGTCGCCTTCACTGGTGGCCAGCACCTCGCCGGTATCCAGGTCGGTGAGGGTAAGCTCCAGCACGCCGGTGGGGCCTTCGTCGCCCGCTTTCTGCACCTTGAAGGCAAAGCCCATATAAAGCAGGTCCCGGTCGCAGACGAAATCCTGGGTCACGGTGTCGTCGATGAGGGCGAACTCGCTGAACTGGTCGTTGATCATCCAGCTGCGGCTCTTTTCGCCGTTGCCCCGCACCTGGGTGAGCCAGACACAGGCAAAGATGAAAAAGGCCACAGCCAGCAGTACTGAGCCGCCCAGCAGGCGGCGGTGCCGCTTGATTTGTGTGAGAAGTTTTTCCATGGGAAAACCCTTTCCGGTTGAATTATTTGCCCGTCTGGCCGTAGTAGGCACTCGGGCCATGCTTGCGCAGGTAGTGCTTGTCCAGCAGATAGCTGTCCACCGGCTGCGCACCCAGCGCAAGGCTATGGTAGGCCATCATGGCTACCTCTTCCAGAATGATGGCGTTTTCCACCGCACCGGCGGCATCCTTGCCCCAGGTGAAGGGACCGTGGGCCTTGACCAGCCCGGCAGGGATGGATTCGTAGCAGTCCGCACAGGCGGCGGCCAGCACCAGACCGGTGTTGGTTTCATAGTCGCCCTCAATCTGCTCTTTGGTCAGGGCAGGGGCACAAGGCACCGGGCCGTAGAAGGTGTCGGCATGGGTGGTACCCAGAGCCGGAATCTCCCGCCCGGCCTGGGCGAAGATGGTGGCCCACCGGCTGTGGGTGTGGACCACTCCGCCGATGGTGGGAAAAGCCCGGTACAGCTCCAGATGGGTTTTGGTGTCCGACGAGGGGCGCAGCTCGCCCTCGGCCACGCTGCCGTCCGAAAGGCGCACCACCACCATGTCCTCCGGACGCAGAGAGCCATAATCCACGCCGGAGGGCTTGATGGCAAAGACTCCGGCCTGGCGGTCCACCTGGCTTGCATTGCCCCAGGTGGCAAGGCAGAGGTTTGCCTTGGGCAGGGCCAGATTGGCAGCCCAGGCCGCCTGCTTCAGTGCTTCGTACATGGGCTCACACCCCCGCGCCGAAGGCGGCGTTCACCGCCTGCTCGAACAGACCGGCATCCTTCAGCAGCTTTTCCACTGCGCCGCGCACCGCGCCCTCGCCGCCCTTCTGGGGGCAGACATAATGGGCAATGGCTTTCACCTCAGGGGCGGCATCGGCGGGGCAGGCCACAAAGCCGCACAGCTTCATGGCCGCCATGTCGTTCCAGTCGTCGCCCACATAGGCAACTTCCTCCCGGGCAAGGCCCTGCTCGGCCAGGAAGGCGGCAAGATACTCCGCCTTTTTTTTGCAGTTCTGCACGCAGTAATCCAGATGCAGCTCCTCGGCCCGGCGGCGCACAGGCACGCTCTCCCGCCCGGTGAGGATCATTACCTTGATGCCGGCGGTGCGGGTGATCACAAGGCCCGCGCCGTCCTTTACGGAAAATTTCTTGGTCTCGTTGCCGGTGGAATCCAGATATAGCCCCCCGTCGGTGAGGGTACCGTCCACGTCCAGCACAAGCAGCTTGGTCTGCATGGGCATGTTACTCCTTTTCGTAATAGCTGGGGGTCACGAAGCGCACGCGCAGCTCCTGAGCCCGGATGGCTTCGGCCATGGCGTGGTTGTAGTCCGCGCCCCGCAGGGTGTGGTTCTTCATGCGAGGGTCACAGTAGTTGTCGCCCGCGGGACCGTAGCCGTCCGCACCGGCGATGGCAGCCTCGTCCACGCCCAGCTCGGCCAGCAGGTGCAGCAGCATGATCAGGCTGTTGGCGCCCTTGTCGAAGGCTCCGGCCAGGCTGTTGTAGTCCAGCCGGTAATCCGCCTCGCCCTGCAGGTTGCTGGTGGCAATCACCGCGCAGGGGCAGGCCTCCAGCTTTTCAAAGCGCTTGCCGTTGGTGAAGAAGGCGAAATCCGCCTTGTAGTGTTCGGGCACGAAGTTGGCGCTGATGATGACCGGGGTGTTTTCGGCGATGTAGGCCTCGATGGCCTGCCGGTGGGTGTCCAGCGTCTGGCCGGGGGCCAGGGCCAGGATCTTCCGGCCTGCCAGCAGCTCTTTCAGCTTGGCCCGGTCGGCCGCGTCGTCCAGGGCGCTGCCCTTGTACTGGGCATACAGCTCGTCCGCGTAGGCGGCGTCAAAGGCGGTCTTCTTTTCGGGAGCGATGCGGCTCAGAATGTGGTTGATGTCCCGGTTGGACAGATCGCCCTTGCCCAGCAGATGCTCGGCGTAGTTGCGGTGCAGGTTGTACCGGGCGGACAGGAAATAGGGCGGGGAATAGCCCCAGGGCTCCTTTTCCCGGATGGGCATGATCTGATCCTGAATGGCATCCAGCATGCAGTCGATGTCGTACTGCTTGCCGAAGTTCAGGTTCAGATAATCGGCGATCAGCTCAATGCACAGGTTGCCGGGGGTGCGGCCCATGCCCAGAAGGCTGGCGTCCACGATCACGTCCCGGTTCAGGTGCTTGTTCACAAAGCTCTGGGCCAGGCTGGAGCTGAGGGCCATGTTTTCGTGCAGGTGCAGGCCCAGGGTGATATCCTTGGCCAGGTTGTTGTCCACCAGGCTCACGATGCGGTCCAGATCCTGCTGGCGCATGCTGCCGAAGGTGTCCACAATGGAGAATGCGTAGGGATGGATCTTGTTCACCTGCTCCACCAGCCAGAGTACGCCCGCATCCGAGTAGCCCATGATGTTGATGGGGTTACAGCTGATCTTGTAGCCCTTGTCCTGGGCCTTTTTGCAGAAGGCCAGTCCTTCTTCGATGTCGTAGTCGTGGAAGGTTACCCGGATCAGGTCGATGCCGGTGCCGTCCCAGGGCTCCAGCTTGTCGATGTCGTAGAAGTTGTGCAGGGCCATGCCGCTGAACATCGCGTTTTTCCGGTCGGCGGGCAGAATTTTCTTCAGCTCAGCCACCGTGTTCCAGCGGGTGCAGTCCGGGTCGTAGTCCACGTTGCGCAGAAAGCCCACCTCCACGATGTCGGTGCCCGCCTTCACCAGGCTGCGCACAATGTCGCGGATGTTTTCATAGCCGAAGTGCCATTCGTTGATGTAACCGCCGTCCCGCAGGGTGCAGTCCAGAAGTTTGATGCTGTGCATAAAAGCAGCTCCTTTCCGGCAAGTCTCAGTTGCCGCGCTGTTTCAGGATATCACACACGATGTCCACGTCTTTGGGAGTATCCACCGATACAGTCTTGTAGGGGGAGACCACAGCGTGCACCGTGTGACCGTTTTCGATGAAGCGCATCAGGTCGTTTTCCTCAGCCTTTTCCAGCGCGCTCTTGGGGGTGGCGGCGTAGAAATCCAGCGCCTTTTTGCTGAACAGCTGGATGCCGGTGATCTTCTCGTACTCAAAATCCGCCGTTCCCTTCGGGTAGGGGATGGGGCTGCGGGAGATCAGCAGGATCTCCCGGCGGGCATTGCAGGCCACTTTCTGATTGGAGAAGTCGATCACATCCGCCGGATGGTCCATGATGTTGGTCACGCCCGCCACGTAGTAGGGGTCCTCAGGCAGAGTGTCCGGCAGAATCAGGTCAAAGGCCCGGGCGTCGATCAGCGGCTCGTCGCCCATGATCTGCAGGTACAGGTCCGCGTCCAGCATGCAGCTCACCTCATGGATGCGGGCGGTGGGGGTGTCGTGGTCGGCCCGGGTCATGAGAGCGGGCATGTCGTACCGGCGGCAGACCTCCATGATCCGCTCGTCGTCGGTGGCGATCACCAGATCGTCCAGCTTCTCACATTTCTTTGCCGCCTGGTACACCCACCAGATCATGGGTTTGCCCAGAATGTCCGCCAGCGGCTTGCCGGGCAAACGGCTGGACTGGTACCGGGCGGGAATCACGCCGATGATTTTCATAGGAACAACCTCCTTGCGGGCCCGTAATATGAACGATGGAACGGGCCGCTTGATTTCAAAGCATTCAGGGCAATGCCGCACAATTCCAGGTGGTGGAGCGCGCTGGAAAATTTTTTGTGAGCGGTGTTGCCTCCGGAAAACAGTTTATCCGAGCAGAGCCAGCGCCTGGTCAAGGCTCAGCTCCAGCTTTTCGTCCGCCACCTCCAGGGCCTTGAGCACGGTGGATTCCACCGTCACCGCCTTTTTGAACCGAAAGGGCAGCGCAAAATTCAGTACCTCGCTGGGCATGGTGCGCTCCAGGATGACTGCCTCCGGGAACAGGCGCGAATAGTCAAAGGAGTCCCGGGGATGGGTCTTGATGAAGAGAGGCCCGCCGGTGCAGTGAGCCTTCACCACGGCAGTGAACATCCTCTGCTGGGTCTCGCCGTCCAGCAAGCCGTCCGGCACAAAATCCCGGGGCAGAAACAGCACCGCGCCCTCGGCCTTTTCGGGCAGCGGCTGGGTGAGGAACACCTGCCGGATCAGCCCCTTCTGGGCCTCGGTAAGCCGGTGGAACCGGTCGGTTTTGGAATCCTCCCGAAGCTTTTGGGGGAACAGATTGGTCTTTGCAGCGCACTCAGTCTCCACCGCGCTGACCCGCTTGTAGTCGCCCCAGTACAGATAGCCGTAGCCCAGCTTCTGCCGCAGCCGGAAATGGGGCTGGGCCCGCTGCTCGTCGATGATGGGGTGGCTGGGGCGGCAGGTACTGGCCATGGTGTCCTCACAGAGCACGTAGGGGGCCTTCAGATCCTGCAGGTAGCGGCCCAGCACGCTCCAGTCGTTGTGAATGTAGATGGCTGCGTAGGCCTTGGGGTCAATGGAAAAGCCGTAGTATTTTTCCACGTTGCGGCGGCCCATGATCCGCTGCAACAGCAGCGTGCGCAGAAAACCGGGCTGAATAGCGCTGCCGCAGGCGTTTTCGTCAAAAACCCGTACACAGCGGAACAGGCCGGTGGCGGAAAGCCGCCCGGCCAGTTCTTCGGTGTTTGGAATGACACTGCTCAGGATGAGGTCGGGGGCCACTGTGTCCTCCATGGCCCGGACCATCTCCACCAGCACCTGATAGGCGGTGTGGCAGATGTATAAATTGGGCAGACCCATCGTCAGTTTACCTCGTTTGACTCAACGACCACCGGCGGGAAATGGATGTGACCCCAGCCGCTGGACCACTCCGGCAGGGTGCGGTCCATGTTGGTGATCTCGAAGGCGAATTCCTGGGCGGGCTTGTCCAGGCAGGCGGCGTTGGCCAGCTCCCGCTCGAACACGTCCAGATAGAAGAAATACTGCCCCTCGCTGAAGATGGAGGTGTCCACCGTGAACACAGTGGAGTAACGGCGGCCCGGCTGGGCCTCGCCCAGGGTGATGGGATGGGTGATGCCGATGGGCGTGGAATCCCGGTAATGGAAATTCAGCTTCAGGTTCACCGCGTCGAAGTGCTGCATGACCTGCCAGTCGATGCGGATGCGCAGAGGCTCGCCCGCGGCAAACACGCTGCTCTCCTTGTCCAGGAAGGTCAGCCGCTCCACCCGCAGCCGCTTGCCGGCGCTGGTGTTCATGCGGCCGATCTCGCGCAGGTCGTAATCCACCACGTTCACGTCGGTGGTGTCCATATAAACGGCGATGGCGTCGTCCACGTTGCCGTCGAAGATCACCTTGCCCTTGTCCAGCACCACGCAGCGGGTGCACAGCTGGCGGATGGTGCTCATGTTGTGGCTCACATACAGAACGGTGCGGCCCTCCTGGCCCGCCACGTCGCTCATCTTGCCCAGGCACTTCTGCTGGAACTTCATGTCGCCCACGGCCAGGACCTCGTCCATCACCATGATTTCACTGTCCAGATGGGCAGCCACCGCGAAGGCCAGCTTCACGAACATGCCGCTGGAATAACGCTTGACCGGGGTGTCGATGAAGTCGCCGCATTCGGAGAACTCGATGATCTGGTCCAGCTTGGAATCCACCTCGGCCTTGGTCATGCCCAGAATGGCGCCGTTCATGTAGATGTTTTCCCGGCCGGTCATCTCCTGGTTGAAGCCGGTGCCCACCTCCAGCATGCTGGCGATGCGGCCCTTGATCTTGATCTCGCCCTCAGTGGGTGCGGTGATGCGGCTGAGCAGCTTGAGCAGGGTGGACTTGCCCGCGCCGTTGCGGCCGATGATGCCCAGCGCCTCGCCCTTGTAAACGGTCAGGTCCACGCCGTTCAGCGCCATGAAGGTCTGGCCGAACAGGCGGGTGTCGGTGCCGATGGGCAGGTTGGGGTCCTCCTTGCCACGGATGCGGGCCCACCAGCTCTGCAGGTCAGCGGTGAGGGTGCCGCCGCCGATCTGGCCCAGTTTGTATTGCTTCTTTACGCCGGATACCTGAATGACAGGCTCTTTGCTGTGTACCGGCTCGCTGTGATTGGACATGCAAAAATCCTCCTGTTACACGGTATCCATAAAGGTCTTTTCGATGCGGCTGAACAGCACCACGCCGATGACCAGCAGCACGGCGGTCACGCCCAGGCTGTACCACAGGCCGGAAACATCCACGCTGCCGCAGCCCAGCAGGGCCATGCGGAAGGCCTGCACCGGGGCGGTCATGGGGTTCAGGTTTACAATGGCGCTCAGGATCGGCTGGTTCGACAGGCTGGTGGTGGAGTACACCACGGGGGTGGCGTACATCCACAGCTGCACGCCGAAGGTCACAGCGATGGCCAGGTCACGGTATTTGGTGGTCAGGCTGGAAACGATGATGCCCACAGCAAGACCCAGCAGCATCACCTGGATGATGCACACCGGCAGATAAAGCAGCCAGGGGGTCATGGTCAGCTGACCGAAGGTCTCCTGATTGAAAAAGAAGAAGACCCAGAACACCAGGAACATGGCAAACTGAATGAAGAAGTTGATCGCCGCCGTGAGCACTTGAGACAGGGGAATGGTCAGCCGGGGGAAGTAGACCTTGCCGAACATGCCGGCGTTGGCCACGAAGGTGTTGGCGGTGTTGTTGATGCAGGCGGCGAACATGGTCCACAGGGTATTGCCGGCCATGATGAACAAAAAGCTGGGCGCGCCCTCGGTGGGCAGCCCGGCGATGCCGCCGAAGATCACATTGAACAGGATGGTGGTGATCAGCGGGTTCAGCAGAATCCACAGCGGGCCCAGAATGGTCTGCTTGTAGATCACCGCAAAGTTGCGCTTGGTGAACAGGGTCACCAGGTCCCGGTAATGCCAGAGCTCTTTCAGATCGATGTCGAACCAGCCGGTGCGGGGTTTCACAACGGTGGTCCACTGCGGTTCATTGGGCTTAGCCATCAGCGTATTTCCCTTTCTATTGCGTAATAAGGCAAGAAAAAACGATAAAATATCATGTAATTATACCATGCCGCGGCAAAAAAATCAAAAACGGGCCGGGCGGGCGAAGCGCTGGCCAATGGCCTCCAGCTTGCCGTAAAGATCGGGCTTTTCCTCCCGCAGTCTCCACAGCCGGGCCAAAAGGCCGGGCGAGTGCATGCGCATCGCCACCGCCAGGGGCGAAAAGCGGCCAGCCTTCTTTAAGCTTGCGCAGAGTGCAGCGGTCTGGGGCCAGGCCAGAACTTCCGCCGCCCGCTGTTTGCGCCGGGCCTTGCTGCCTTCGCCCCGGCGAAGGATATCCTGCACGCCGTCGGAGATGGTGCACAGCCAGCTGTGGCGGATGGCGGTCAGGTCGGCGGCGGGGCAGTGAAAGACCTGCTCGCAGTCGCCGGTCAGCCGGGTGAACAGCCGCATCCACAAATCGCAGAAATCCGCCCGGTAGCGCTGGGTCAGGCTGTTTTCATTCTCGGCGGTCTCGTAAAAGGTCTGGGGTTCGCGCAGCTTGAAAAAGCCCGCGCCCCCGGCGGCGAAAAAGGCCTTGCAGTAGTCCAGGCAGAACAGAAGGTCCTCGCCCAGCGAGTAGCTCGGGTCAAAGCGCAGCCCGGCGGCTTCGATGCGCTGGCGGTCAAACAGCTTGTTCCAGGGCATGGAAAGGCAGCAGTCCAGATACATCCAGCCGGTCTTTTCCACCCCGAAAATCTCGCCCTCGCGGCATATCTCCAGAGGCAGTGCGTCCTGCTGCAGGGCGTAGGGCCATACCACCAGCCGGTCCGGGTTTTGGGACTGGGCAGCCAGGGCACTTTCCAGTGCGTGGGGGGCCAGGGCGTCGTCCGCGTCCACGAACACCACCCAACGCCCCTCTGCGGCGGCAAGCCCTGCGTTGCGGGCGGCGGAAACGCCGCTGTTTTTCTGGTGGATCACCCGCACCCGTCCGTCGGCCAAAGCCAGGGCATCACACAGGCCGCCGCTGCCGTCGGCGGAGCCGTCGTCCACCAAAAGCAGCTCCAGGCTGGTATGGCTCTGGGCCAGGATGCTCTTGACGCAGCGGGGCAGGGTGGCCAATGCGTTGTACACCGGCACGATCACACTGATCAGATCCATGGGTCAGTCCTCCAATGCAGAGAAAATCAATGGCAGATTCGGATCAGCTGATCCGGTAGATGGTGAAATTGTACTGACGGTCGATGCCGCCGGTGAATTCCTCCTGGATATGGCTTTGGGGCAGCAGGGCCTGCAGCTCCTCCAGCGAGCGTTCCGTGAGGAACAGCCCCTTCAGATCAGGGGAGATTTCCGGCGTGTAGGCCACCGAAAGCTCCGGCAGATAGTAGGGCAGAATGGACCAGGTCAGGCTCTGAAAATCGGTGGTAAGAGTCTCGCCGCCGGTCAGCTCCTGCGCGGCATAGGCCTTGAACTCCTCGGTGCCGGTGCTGTATTCCTGCTGGATGGCCTGCGGATAGGAGAAGAAAAAGTTCACGGCCAGCAAGGCCACCAGGGCGTTGCGCAGCAGCAGGCGCTGGTCCAGCTGGTGCAGGGCGATGGCAAGGCCCACGAAGAGAAGCCCACAGGCGGGATACATGTACCGGTCCACATACAGCGGACGGATCAGCTTGGAAAGCACATACCCCACCAGAATGGTACCGGCAAAGGTGAGCATGCACAGGAGGGCAAACCAGGCGCCCGGGCGCACCGGGCGGGAGAGCAGCAGCTGGGCAAAGCCCACCAGAACCACCCCTGCAAGCAGCAGAAACAGGGTGACGAACTCTCCTCGGAACAGGTAAGATACGGTGTCGGTGATCTGGGTGAGGGCGAACTCCTCCAGCCACCAGCCGGTGCGCACCTGGGAGAACTGCCGCACGAAAATCGGCAGCCAGGGGGCGTAAAGCACCACGGTGGCCAGGCAGAACACGACGCACTGCTTCCAGTTGCGCAGGTCCTTTTTCAGAAGAGCGATCATCAAAAACAGGTAGATGAAGCACTCGGTCACCACGCAGTAATAATGGGTGAATGCCGCGCAGACCCCGGAGAGGATGAACACCAGCAGGGTTATTTTGCTGGAAGGCCGTGCCCACAGGGCGTAGGCAGAAAGCCCGCTCAGGGTCACAAAGAACAGTCCCCAGGTGTACATGCGGATTTCCACATTCATTGTGAAGGCGGCGGGGCAGAAGCCGATGAGAAACACCGTGGCAAAGGCAAGCGAATGAAAGTGCTCGGGAAAATAGCGGCGGAAAAAGCCGGTGACCAGCAGGCAGGTGAGCACCACCGGAAGGATGGAAACCACTTTCACCACGGGCACCGAGCAGCCGAACACCATGGTGAACAGCTTTGCGATGTAATAATAAAGCGGAAGGTGCACGTCGGCGATGGTGCCCTGGGTGATCCCGGCAAAATCTTGGCGCAGAAGCACCATGGTAAAGGCCTCATCGGTCCATACCGAATCGTTGAAGCTCAGGGAAAGATACACCAGCGGAACGGCCAGCAGCAAAAGCAGCAGCAGTCCGTTTTTCAGGCGGGGGGAAATGGTCGGATTGTTCATAAAAAACCTTCTTCACGGTAAAGTTATCGTGTGCGGGCCCGGTCAGGAATGCTCCCGAGTTACGATCCGGTAGAAATCCCGGTAATAGTGCCCGGCGGTAAAGCTCTTGGCACGGTCCCTGCCTGCGGCGGACATTTCCGTCCGGCGTTCCGGGTCGCTTTGCAATGCGGTGATCGCCTGCGCGATGCGGGCGGAAAGACCGTCGCCCCGGGGCAACACAATGGCGCCGCTGCCTGCCACGTATTCCGGCAGGCCGCCGCTTTGGGTCACGATCAGAGGGCAGCCGGAGGCCATAGCCTCCACAGCCACCAGCCCGGCGGCCTCCTCGATCAGAGTGGGCACCACACAGACCTGGGCCGCCTGATAGTAGAGGGGCAGCACTTCGGCGGCAACCCGCCCGGCGAACCGGACACGGCCGTTCAGCTTATCCGCCCGGCGGCGCAGCTCGGCTTCAAAGGCATCGCTTTCGCCGTGCTCGCTCTGGCCCACAATCACCAGCTTTATCCGGGAATCCGGCAGCTGCTCCATGGCGGCCATCAGCTCGCCCACACCTTTCTGGGGCTCGATTCGCC
>PPYE01644432.1_pt1 | contig 10542 bp, 18 predicted proteins | sample 1559881 | NCBI WGS metagenome assembly PPYE01 (sample SAMN08240022, study PRJNA423297) | Human gut metagenome, whole genome shotgun sequencing project.
CGATCAGGACGAGCCGGCCTGGACCGTGGGCGGCAGCTATCAGGCGGCGCGAATTATCCAGTTTCACGTGGAGTTCTGGGATCGGACGCCGCTCAAGGAGCAGCAGACGATCTTTGGTCGCGACAAGCACACCGGTGCGCCGCTGGGGATGAAAAACGAACACGATACCCCGGATTACAGTAAAGATCCTAACGGCGAAGTCATTGCGCTGGATAGCCATATTCGTCTGGCCAATCCCCGCACGCCGGAAACCCAGTCCAGCCTGATGATGCGCCGCGGCTACAGCTATTCGCTGGGGGTTACTAACGCCGGACAACTGGATATGGGGCTGTTATTCGTTTGCTATCAGCACGATCTGGAAAAGGGTTTTCTGACGGTGCAGAAACGGCTTAACGGCGAGGCGCTGGAGGAGTATGTCAAACCGATCGGCGGGGGCTACTTCTTTGTTTTACCCGGCGTAGTGGATGAAAAACACTATCTGGGAGAGTCGCTGCTGCAGGCCTGATACCGACCCTGCCCGTAAGGGCAGGGCGTTTTCTGCTGTTTTTCTCATTTTTCTTATATTTCCTGCCATGTGTTATATTTCTGTAATACAAATGACCGATAGTCTCCTACACTTGCTTAAGAACTATTTGTTGCGTCATTGTGAAAAATAAGTTGCATTAAGAATCTTTTTTGATGTACTTATTACATACGCGGTAGTTCCCGGCAGTGTGACGTTTCACTATGGAGATCGCGAATGGTAAGGTCCCGTACCGGACAACGTAAAACCTCAGACCGTACTCTTCAGCACGGAAGCCCCGCTTCCGGCAGCGATTTTCTTACTCTTTCTCTCTCCGCTTCGCATTATTACAACCTTGGCAGGGTACGCGGTGCGCGTAGCCGCGACTCGTTGTCAGTTCTACCGGCAAGCAATGGCTTACAAGGAAGCCAAACCTCAATCGTTCGTGCGCATAGTCGAATGAGGCTCAGGCGCATTATTTGAATGCCATCGACAATAAGCAGCTGATTTTCGCTACCGGCGAAGCTGGATGCGGCAAGACCTGGATCAGTGCGGCGAAGGCAGCTGAAGCCCTGATCCATAAGGATGTGGACAGAATTATTGTTACCCGTCCCGTTCTGCAGGCCGACGAAGATCTCGGCTTCTTACCGGGAGATATCGCCGAGAAGTTCGCTCCCTATTTCCGACCGGTTTACGATGTGCTGGTGAAAAGGCTGGGGGCTTCCTTTATGCAGTACTGCCTGCGTCCGGAAATCGGCAAGGTGGAAATCGCGCCGTTCGCCTATATGCGCGGACGTACCTTTGAAAATGCGGTGGTGATTCTGGACGAGGCCCAGAACGTGACCGCAGCGCAAATGAAGATGTTTTTAACCCGCCTCGGGGAGAACGTGACGGTCATCGTCAATGGCGATATCACCCAGTGCGACTTGCCCTCTGGCGTGAGATCTGGCCTGAGCGATGCGCTGGCGCGTTTTGAGGAAGACGAGATGATCGGCATCGTGCGTTTCACCACCGATGACTGCGTGCGCTCGGCCCTCTGCCAGCGGACGCTGAAAGCCTATTATTAATCGTCATACTGTGAGCAAGGCCCGGGCTAGCCCGGGCTTTGTTGTTTTTACATGGGAAAGTTATCAAGTTATTAATTACTATTTTGATGGTGGGGTTGTCATCCGCTGCTTATAGTAAAGATTATCAGGCAGGGAAAAACTTCACTGTTATTCATTCTACTGTTAAGCAACCGCCGCCACTGGTTGAGTTTTTTTCCTTCTACTGCGGACCTTGTTATGCGTTTGCAGAGCGCATCAATGTTGATACAGCTATCAGAAAGCGCCTGCCCGACGATATGAAACTGGAAAAATACCATGTCAGCCAGATGGGGCCTTTAGGACCAGCATTAACAGAAGCATGGGCCGTAGCACAATATGCTGGGGTAGATGGCAAGGTGGAAAAGTTATTGTTTGATTTTATTTTTGCTTAACAAGCCCCTGTAACACGAAGTGAGAAAGTATCATTAGGTTTGTCTTTTTCGTTCTGTCCGGGTGGCGTTGCCACTCGTCGAACCCCGGTCGGGGGTTCTCATCCCCCCCGGCGGGTGCCACATGCGAAAAAAAAGCCCGTACTTGCGCACAGGCTCTCATCTCGAATATGGCGGTGAGGGGGTCCGCCATATTAGTGTCCGGTAATGTACACCATAATTATATTTTTCCATTAGTATACAATATGTTGTCATTATTCTTTGTCCGGTAATGTATTGATGTTTTGTTTATAATCTGTCATTTTATGCAGTACAGGATGTACTACAGAAGAATGATGATAATGCCAAAGAAAGCCAGAGGACTGTCTGTTCTTGCTGTTTCCAGACTTAAAGCTGATGGGCGTTATGCTGTTGGTGGGGTGGATGGATTATACCTGCGGATTGCAGGGCGCTCCCGCGCATGGGTCCTGAGTGTGGCAATGGGAACCCGAATTAACAAAGCAGGTAAGACGGTTCCCCGGCGTCTGAACATGGGGCTTGGTCCCTGTCAGGAAGTTTCTCTGGCAGAAGCGCGTGACAAGGCGCGTGAGGTGCGTAAGCAAATTCGTGATGGCATTGATCCCCTCGAAGAAAAACACGCCCGTAAAGCGTTTCACGAAGCTCAGGCGCGTAAACAAAAAACCTTCCGTGAATGCGCTGAAGCTGTGCTGGAAATCAAAGGTAATGAGTTAAAGAATAAAAAGCATGTGGCTCAGTGGCGTTCCACACTGGAAACCTATGCTTATCCTGTTATTGGTGATAAAGCGGTCAGTGAAATTACCAAAATGGACTTGTTGGCAATCCTCGAACCAATATGGCTAACTAAAAACGAAACAGCCAGTCGTGTCCGGGGACGTATCGAAACGGTAATGGATTACGCTAAAGCAAAAGAGTATTTCGAAGGTGATAACCCTGCTGCATGGAAAGGTGTACTAAAACCTCTGTTGCCAATGCCAAGTAAAGTTCAGACCAAAAAACATCATGCGGCATTGCCTTACAAAGATGCAGGCTCATTTATGGCAGAACTGCGTCAACGGGCCGGGATTTCAGCCAGAGCACTGGAGTTTTCCATACTGACCGTTGCCCGTTCGGGTGAAATTCGAGGCGCTTAATGGTGTGAAATCGATCTGGATGCGAAAACGTGGATTATTCCTGCTGAGAGGATGAAAGCAGCGAAAGAACATCGCGTACCCCTGTCAGATACTGCTGTTGAACTTCTTAAAGCCTTACCACGACTTACAGATAACAATCTTGTTTTTCCGGCACCTCGCGGTGGACAACTGTCAGATATGTCATTAACAGCAGTATTGAAACGCATGGGGCGTAGTGATTTAACCCAGCACGGATTTCGATCCACATTTCGTGAATGGGCGGGGGAAACCACATCCTACCAGCGTGAAGTGATTGAACACGCCCTTGCTCACCAGTTAGCAGACAAGGCAGAAGCCGCTTACCAGCGTGGCACCTTATGGCCTAAACGTGTTGCGTTAATGGATGACTGGACAAGCTATTGTTCTGTAGCGTAAAACAGCTAAAAACAGACTGATGGATAGCAGATAATGAAAAGAAGTGAAATCAGGAAAGCGATTGAATCGTGGTTTGACATTGAACGCTATGACGCAATTGAACAGCTCACTCTGCAGCAGTTCTATGTTGAGATTGAACGGCGTATCTTGGCTTACAGGATGTTGTTGAGCCGAAATACCATACCGACCCTGAACAGATTATTGCTGGATGATTAGCGCTATAAGATCCTCAGAGGTGAAATCTTTTTCAGTGGTGATACCGCTACTCTTGGACATGAGCTTGCCAGAACCTATGCAGTAAACCCTACGACTCGAAGCCATGCGCAATTTTACGCGAAAACGCTGGCATTAACCGAAGCCACCCCCGAAATTTCGTCGTTAAGCCAGTCCGAATTCCTGTCAGAGTATCTGAAAGAGACATCACTGAAAAACCTTGCCCGTATCACTGTTGATATTCATCTGGAAGAGGCATCAACCGAAGACATCATTGAACATCTGAAGGTGCTGATCCCGCAATGGAAGAGACGGCTTAAGATGAAGGCTCCAGCGGATCGAGAGTATCGTTTCGGTAAAAGCACGTTCAGAAAAGTTATTGAATATCGCCTTATTCCGATGATGGATCTGATTTTTTGGGGTGCTGATAATAATGATACCAAGATCCCACTTTCCCTAATGTCTTCACTGCTTCATGAGGACAGTGATAATGATCGTGATGAAGGAATGCTCAAGGCAACGGATTACCCACTGGCAATGGCGTTCCTGACAGATGAAAGCTATCTGAAGTCGCTTGAAGATTACATCATGCAAAACAATCACTTAAAAGATACACCTGTTGATAAGCATGTTGAGGATGATAAGAAGAAGAAAAAAGCAGCCAAGTAAAAAGGGTTACGTTCGCCGTGAGCGAACGTGATCGCATTCAGCCATAACGAACCTCTTTCTGTTCATCTCCCTTCATATTTTTCAAAAAACTCTTTTATGAACGCCCCTAAAACGTCATAAGCGAATTCGCTATTATTGTTCTCGTCGAAACAACATAGAGAAAAACGAAATCTCATAGAGATTACGTAAAATAAGAGAGGACAAACAATGAAAGAAAATACTGAAAACAACGTAAAGCGATTTATCCGTGTTCCAGATGTTCTAAACCGAGTGGGGTTCAGTCGCACTACCTTATATGAGCGTATTAAGGAAGGGAACTTTCCTGACAGGGTAAAAATAGGACCAAGGTGTGTCGCTTTTGTTGAAAGTGAGATAGATGAATGGATTGAAGCTACTATTCGAAACTCACGTCAGAACGCAGCATAAAAAATAAATACCGTTTCCGGGTGAATAGATATCTTTCGCTCAGGGACTCTTATTATCTTAATCAATAAAAGGGCAATGTATGAAAATAGAATTTAATACGACAGAGCCGTTTATCAGTGAAGCAGCGGATTCGTATAACCGTTATATGAATAAACGACTACGGAACCAGCCTGTGCATTTCTACCACCTACTGAAAAATAAGGAGGATATGAACGAAGTGATTGAAAATATTATCGATAAAACAAAGAGCCGCTTTTATGGGGCTGAAGGTGAACAAAAAAAGGAACGGATCTCCGGGAGCGTTAACTATGCGAAAGTAAAGCAACACCTTCGTCAGCTTTGGATTGTCTTTAAGTGTGTATACCGCTGATTCATCCATAAAAATATCTACTTTAATATTAAACAAAAAAGGAAATGAAAATGAATACATTTAAAAATAAATCTACTGAAATCTTTTATGTTGTGTCCTTGCATATCTACGCGGAGCTTTTTAACTCAAAGGATAAAACAACCAGTAATATGATTATAACGCATGTAATGGATCATGAGTTTGTCAGTAAACTAATCGATCTGGCGATGAGAAATGCGGAGAAGCATCTTCTGAAAAAAGCATGGAAAAAGAACGCTGATGAAAAACTGTCTGAGGTGGATTTTAAAGAGGTTAAGCAGGCATTAGCCAAAATGCATTACACTGTTCTGGCGGAATCAATATGTTGATGTGTTCTGACGTCTATCTGCCCCTTCATGGGGCTGATAACAAATCTGATTTGAAAGCTAAAAATGGCAATGAAAACATACTCTATACAAGGAGCCAAAATGATTGATGAATTTCATGTGATGTATATGTATAAAAAAATCCAAGCAGAAGCTGCAACCACCGACATTAAAACACTTGAACAGCTTTTGAAAAAGTTCAGGAGGGTGGTCAATGAACGTCGTGAAGAACACTATCAGGAAATAGGTGAGAAAAAAGCGCGTAAGTTGAAAATGAAAAGAGCACAAAGATTGCTTGAGAAAATGGTGTGCGACCGAGTTTCGCCAGAAGATTTAAGGGCGTGACTATTAGAGATATTTTTGACATAATCACATGAAAATGATAATCATTATTGTCTATTGTGTCTTTTTGTCGATAGATAGGTGAGCGAAGGGAATCTGGAGGGAACTGTATGAGCTTTGAAGCTAAAAAGGAACATGCCATTGCCATCATGGAAAGCAAGAAAATGTGGCGTAGTAACTATGCGCCTCCTTTGCTACGCCTCGCATGGAAAGCTGGCCTCAAGATCCCACCGTTGCCTTTTGCCACGTTCTGGCAAATAACCTTGCTGATGGGAGGTTGGTTTGGTCCGGCATGGGGGATTTGTATGTGGTTTTCTTCATGGAAGGACAGTGGTATGCAGCCTGGCGTTGCATTTGTCTCAAGCATGGTCGCAGGTATTTGCTTTGGTGTTCTTATGGCTGCGTATCATTGGTGGCGAAAGGTAGTTAACAATCTGCCTGACTGGGATAGTCTGGAGTAAAGATCTCTGTAGTGGCTATATAACCTCTAAATGGACTGGGTGTGAGATGGGAAAAATAAAATATTGGTTAATAGCGGGATTTATTATCCTTCTTGCAATTGTTTACACTGCTATCAGTGACAGGTATTCTACGCTTTCTAGGTTGAAATCAGCAGGTGAAAACGGAGATGTAGAAGCTCAGTATGCGTTGGGTCTCATGTATTTATATGGAGAAATACTGGATGTCGATTATCAGCAGGCAAAGATTTGGTATGAAAAAGCCGCTACCCAAAATGATCCGCGTGCACAGGTTAAACTCGGTTTGATGTATGCAAATGGTCTCGGGGTAAATCAGGATTATCAACAGGCCAAATCTTGGTATGAAAAAGCATCGGTTCAAAATGATGTTGATGCGCAATTTTTGCTTGGAGAAATGTATAACGATGGTCTCGGGGTAGGCCAAGACTACCAACAGGCAAAGATGTGGTACGAAAAAGCTGCTGCTCAAAATGATGAGCGTGCTCAGGTCAATCTCGCTGTTCTATACGCAAAGGGTAATGGGGTAGAACAGGATTATCGTCAGGCCAAAAGCTGGTATGAAAAGGCTGCAGCTCAAAATAGCCCTGATGCGCAGTTCGCCATTGGAATTCTGTATGCCAATGCTAATGGTGTAGAGCAGGACTATCAGCAGGCAAAAGACTGGTATGAGAAAGCAGCAGAACAAAATTTCGCCAATGCTCAGTTTAATCTTGGTATGTTCTATTACAAAGGTGAGGGAGTTAATCAAAACTTTCAGCAAGCCAGAGAATGGTTTGAAAAAGCCGCGTCTCAAAATCAGCTGAATGCTCAATATAATTTAGGTCAGATCTATTACTACGGTCAGGGCGTAACTCAGAGCTATCGAAAGGCTAAGGAATGGTTCGAAAAAGCAGCTGGGGAAGGTCATGTCGATGCCCAATATAACCTTGGCGTAATATACGAAAATGGTGAAGGGGTTGGGCAGGACTTTCATCAGGCGAGAGCTTGGTATGAAAAGGCAGCTTCGCAAAACGATGCGCAGGCACAGTTTGATCTTGGTGTTATGAATGAGCTTGGTCAGGGGGGAAGTATAAATCTGAAACAAGCAAGAACTTGGTTTGGGCTGGCATGCAATAATGGGCATAAGGAAGGTTGCGAACGTTATGAAAATAATTGAAATGGTTTTTTAGGGGATTTTTTGTCATAACTAAATTTAATTTTAACTTTATAATTTATTTTGATTCTTTTTTGATATGCAAAAATATAGTGTGAGGAGAGGGGCGATAAATAATATACAAAACATTAATACGAATAAGAATAGTTAGTAGTAAATAGGTTAAAGCCTCTGGAACTTCAGGATTTTTTACAATGAACAAAGGCGTTTGCTTGGTTAATAACCCGGAAACAAACACCTGCTCATGTCAGTCAGGCACTGTAGCGAAAGAATTGTTTTATACAACAGCAACTGAACAGTTAGGTGGTGGTAGCCATGGTGGCGGCACAACAGTGGTAAAAGAGAGAGTATTATATCAATGTAGATAAGGATGATTGTCTTATTATACTTTATTTTATGCAAGATAAATTTGATTTCCATCGGGATGTAATTATATATTTAATATATCCCGATTTTATAACATCTTTTTATGTTTTACAATTCAGGAGAACTTAAACCTAAAAATATCAGGAGTGATTTATGAATAAGAAAATATTAGTATTGTCCGTTTTATTTGGTTTTTCAACTATGTCCCATGCTAGTGAACCAAAGTATGCTTTTCCGCAATCAGATAAACAGGTAGTCTCAAAAATTAAAATTCAAAATGCACCGATAAATCATGATAAATATAGTCATGGTGAGGTTCTTGCCAATGGGGCGTGGGTTAAAGAAAATTCTGGTAGTCAAAACAAAAAATGATAGGCTCACTTATTTTAAATAAATAATCCGATGGATATATAGGTGAGTAGAAATCGTTAGATAGAGTTGAAATAGTGGCTTGACTTAAGAATAAAGAGTGCTATATCTATTTGTAGCTAACATTTTTTTAATTTGGCTGCCAGATGTTTTAGTTTTTTGCTCACATTGATGTTAGGTTGTTATATACCTTGTCCTGATATTCTAAAATATAACTATCCTTTTGTATGGTATTACAAGGCGTCAGGAACTTGGTTTGATCCTCCTGACAGTCTGTTGTGGAGGATTAAGTTTATCCAGAGTAAGCGATTATGATGGTTTTTATTTAAATAGATAAATATATTTGATTATCGATATTAAATGTTATGTTTAATAAGTGTTTTCTGTGAATATTCACTTCATGAAATGTCTGATTACTCTACGTATTGGGATATGTATTTTCTCCAACGGATAGTTCCCTTAATGGGAAATGAAAGGGCCGAAAGGCCCTATAACTAATTACATATTGTTAACTTTTTACTTCCACTAATGTTCTTTTTTTCTCAATTTCTTAGCAAGCTTGGGGTAATATATTTTGTGACCATCCTCTTTGGGCCAGCAGACTGATACTGCATAGAATAGTAATGCTGAAGAAATTAATAGACCAATGAGATAATGTGGTGTTGTAGGATCACTGTGTTTTGATTGTTCCCATAACCAGTCAATAAACATCCGACTGGAACCATTTGATGCAGATAAATACCACTCTATTGAGAAAACAAAAATTGTTCCAAAAGAGATTATTTCAGCTGCTCTCCCTTCTTTATAATTTTTCTCTCTTTTGCTTTGCTCTTCAGTATACAATTTTAATGACATGTCGTCGCCATTTTCTAAAGCATCATCTCGTAGTTCTGACATAAAAACTTCAGTAGATGATTTTTGGTAGATCCTCTCATCTTTACTTTGTAGTAGATTACTATACTTAATTCGTATCAGAAGTAGATTAAAGCATAGGGTTGTTATTTCTAATATTATTGATGAGAAAATTCCTAAAGCAATAATCATTCCGGCCAAATCTGCAAGTGAAAGATCGAATTCCTTCCCTAATTTTATGCCAAATAAACCATTTCCTTTTAGATAGAAAAATAGAACATCAAAACATAGTGTGAAATAAATTAATTTTGCTACTTTCGCTAAATCCCACAATCCATCTACAAAGCTTAATACCGAAAATGTTGAACTACTATTACTGGATGACATATATTGCCTCTTTCAGCTTTTGATAAACTTCTTATATTAATGAGTTAAAGAAGGGAGGCAAGCCATCCTTGGCTTTCAATTCTTTACTTGTGATGAGCAAATTCAAACGGCCTGACCATACCGTTGCTGTTAGCATCAAGGAAATCAGCAACCACTGGAGCATCAGGTGTCGCTGCTTAAGGTGCTTGGTTTTATGGTTATAAGCAACCCGGATTCTGTTGCTTTCCTTATGGTCCACTTGATGCTTTACAGCGTCTTCTGACCACAAACCTGACTTAATTAAGGCACTACAGGCCAGCGTGTGAAAACCGTGTCCACAGATGTCCTGTGTGGTGTTTTCAATCAGAACAGCTAAAACATGGCAAGACAATACCCCGACCACTCATCCATCAACGCCACCCGCTTAGGCCATAAGGTCCCACGTTGATATGCTGCTTCGGCTTTATCTGCTAACTGGTGAGCCAGTGCATGTTCAATGACTTCACGTTGATGATCGGTTGTGACATCATCCCAGTCACGAAAAGTGGAACGGAAACCATGTTGAGTTAATCCTGAATGGTTCATTCTCTTTAAGACTGCCAACAGCGACATATCTGATAGTTGTCCACCACGAGGGGCTGGGAACACAAGGTTATTGTCTCTGACATGTGGTAAATCCTTTAACAGGGCAAACAGCAGTATCCGACAACAGGACTTGCTGTTCTCTACCCACCACCCGCCAGAGATAACTTATTCAATCTTTTCTGGGGGGCAGATGGAGGGGAGTTGTTTTCATGTGTTCTATGACCAGTTCGCTACATTAATCAAAGCTTTATTTTTAAAGCTTTGATCAGGAAAATCACAGCAAAAACAGGAAGTTCAGATACAAAAAAAGTCCGTTTGAACGGACTTTTTTATGCAGCATTTTATGCAGTACAAAACCAAAAATGCGTTGTAACTAATTGATTTTGTATTAAATATGGCGGTGAGGGGGGGATTCGAACCCCCGATACGTTGCCGTATACACACTTTCCAGGCGTGCTCCTTCAGCC
>PPYE01208634.1_pt1 | contig 10539 bp, 10 predicted proteins | sample 1559881 | NCBI WGS metagenome assembly PPYE01 (sample SAMN08240022, study PRJNA423297) | Human gut metagenome, whole genome shotgun sequencing project.
ACCAATCATAACAGGTACTGCAACATCAAAAATTCCTGCATTGTAAAATTTTAATAATTCTTTAATAAATCCATTTCTGAAATTAATTTTTTCAAGAATTAAATTACTTTTACTATCTTTTTTAATCTCGATAGTATCAATAAATTTTGATATAAATTCTTGTTTTTCTGACTTGTCCATATCATTCCATTTTGATTTTAATAATGAATTTAAGGTATCAAGTCTTATCATTTTTTCTCTTTCTAAGTCTCTTTCTGCGAGTAATTCGTGTGGAGAGTAGTTAAAAGTTTCTAAATTAACTAACTCTAATTTTTTGTTTTCTAGGTTAGCAAGTTTATCTTCAATTAGTTTATAATCTTCTTTAAAATCTTCCATTTCAACAATGCCTTTAATATATGCTTGTTTAATTCTATCTCTTTGTTTTTCTAAATTTCTTATCTCTTTATCAATAGTAGTTGTATCAATTTTATTATTTTTATCTTCTAAAATAGGTAAGAAGAATTTTTTAACAGCCATATCATATTCCAATAAATCATAGATAAAACTTTCTAATAATTCTTCTACATAATTTTCGTTAAAATTAACATGACAATGTTCACAAGTGTAGTACATATATTTTCTTTTAGAACCACCAGAACCCTTACATTTCATAATACGACCACAACTAGGACATTTAATTCTTTGAAAAAAGGTATAAATTCTATCTCTTGTATAAGTTCTTTGATTTCTTTCTTTTTGTTTTTGACATTCTTCCCATTTAGCGCGAGATATTATAGGTTCAACTACATTCATATAGGTAATAGGTTCTAAATTTTCCTGTTTACCAATTCGTTTATATTGTTCATAATCTCCCATATAGATTTTATTATCAATTATTTTTTGAATAGTTGTATCTCTCCATTTCTTTTTAGGATAAATATTATTTTCTTTAAAATAATTAGCAATTTGCTGAAAACTTTTTCCCTCTAAATACATATCAAATATTTTTTCTATATATGGTCTAGTAGCATTATCAACAATCATTTTCTTATCTTCTGATTTAGTATAGCCAAAAGGTCTTTGCCCTGGAATATGCCCTGATTTAATAGCACCATTTAATCCAAATTTAGTTCTTTCTGATACAATTTCTATTTCAAGTTGTGATAATACTGTAAGCATTCTTACAAAGAATCTTCCATTAGCAGTAGAGGTATTAACATCATCTCTATCACAGAGTAGGAAACAGTTGTATTGTTCTAATACTGATATTAGTTCTTCTAAATCACGAACTGAACGAGTAATTCTATCAAGTTTGTAAGCAACAATATAATTAATTTTTCCTTCTTTCATATCTTTTAGCATCGCTTGAAATTGTGGTCTATGTTCCATATCTTTAGCAGATATTCCTGCATCCTTATAGACCTTGTAAACCTCTAACTCTTTAAACTTACATAATTGAAGCAATTTTTCTTCTTGTTCTCCTAAACTAAATCCTTCTCTTGCTTGATCTTCAGTTGATACACGAATATAAACTCCTGCTGTTTTCCTTTCATTATCCATAATTATCATTCTCCTTTCTTTTTAGGGTAGTGAAAGGCACCAAAAAAGGTGTCACATTACAAGGACACCTTTGATTTAATTGATTATTACACACCAAAAATAACCAATATTGTGGGAGTATCTAAACTCTCAATCAATTTAATGCCTTGCAATGTACTCTGATAACTCAGCCAGAGGAATTTTATTTTGTAGATTCCCTATATAAAAATATTTCTGTTCATTAAAGAACAAATATAATCGGTTATTTATAATAACCTTATGTGGTTCAACATACGCTAGATTTGTATGTTCTATGATTCGTAAGCAACCTTCGTATATTTCATATTTATGCTTAGCGAATCTGCAAGACCAATCGATTTTGGTTTTGAGTTCATCACTCATATTGATTTTTTTCTTTACGACTTTTATCATAACACATCACACCTTTCTTTGCAATAACGCACAAAAAAATCAACTATTTCTAGTTGATTTAATCATTAACATCGCTTGGTGCGACGATTTTATCTTATGGAGCGGGTTGTGGGAATCGAACCCACGGCAAAAGATCGGAAGCCTTTTATTTTACCACTAAACTAAACCCGCATTGGAGCTGAAAGTCAGATTTGAACTGACGACCTACGGTTTACGATACCGCCGCTCTACCAGCTGAGCTATTCCAGCATATTTTTATTATACCACATATATATTTTTTTTCAAGCATAAAAGATGCACAAATTAATGTGCACCTTCTATTTAAGCTAGAACTATTTTTCCGCATGCTATTTTACCACCTGAATTGCCAGATGGATCTGTTTTGTAATCATCACTCATTTCATGTATTATCAATATTCTGCCAATTATATCATTAATTTTAAATCTATTTGTAAAAAATTTCATATAAGCATATCCTCCATTGGAATAAATACTTGGTAAATCACCTGTATGATTTGGATGTTTATTTCCACCAACATCGAAATGTTCCTCCACATCACTAAATGCATTTTTTCCATCCTTTGGTGTACACTCCCCACCCTCGTGGATATGAAATCCAAAAAAATTATTTTTATCTTTATTTGGTAATCCTTTAACTTCAACTTCTATTAAAGTACCATTATTAACATTATAAAACTTAGCAATTCCATTTATACTACTTTGGCTCTCCCTCCCTCTTATATAAGCAATTGCTTGACACTCACTTGCCATATTATTTCTTAGTTTTAATATTAATATCACCTCCCATTAATACATCTTATGTTTTTTATTAATATAAAATGCAAAAAAAATTAAAGTACTAAATTATCTTCGTACTTTAATTTTCATTTTTATTTATTCACATGCATAAAACATTCTTCATCATGCGAATAAATTACTCCTATAGCTTGTAGATAAGAATATATTATAGTAGAGCCAACAAATTTCATTCCCCTTTTCTTTAAATCTTTGGAAATACTATCAGATAAATTGGATCTTGTCTTATCACATTCATAAATAACTTTGCTATTTGTAAAGCTCTTAATATAACTATTAAATGATCCAAACTCTTCTTGTATAACTACAAAAACTTTCGCATTGTTTATTGTAGCATTTATTTTAAGCCTATTTCTTATTATATCTTTATTATTCATAAGTTCATTAACTTTTCTCTCATCATAGCTTGTTATCTTGCTTATATTAAAATTATCAAAAGCTTTTCTAAATGCTTCTCTTTTATTTAACACACATTCCCATGAAAGCCCTGCTTGAAATGATTCAAGAATCAGCATTTCAAAAAGATATTTTTCATCAAAATTAGGCTTTCCAAATTCTTCATCATGGTACTTAACATATAAAATGTTATTTAAATTGCACCATTTGCATCTTTTTTTATTCATAAATTATATTAGCCCTATTTATTTATAATCATATTATGTTGTTCAAAAGTTGTAATTAGAGTATTTAGTACCTCATCAATTTCCTCTTTAGATAAAGTCTTATCATGAGATCCTATGTTAAATTTTATAGTTATACTCTTCTTATTACCTAGTTTTTCTTCATTTTCATATATTCCTACATATTCATATCCTAGTAAATACTCTATTTTTAAACTATCAATTACTTCTTTTACACTAGAATAAGCAACATTTTTGTCTACCATAACACTTAAATCAAGTGATGTCGTTTGATATTTACTAGTAGAAGAATAAATCACATCATTTGATAAAATATCAGATAAATTATCAATTCTAATTTCTGCTACTACAATATTTGATTTTTTGTTAATACTTTCATTTACTCTTGGATGTATACAAGAAATATATCCACATTCTATACCATTTAATTTTACAATATATGTATTTTTCTTATTAATCCAACTATATAATATTTTTTCATTGTTTAATACATATTCTGGTTCAATATTTTTTTCAATTTTAAATATTGAATTTATCATAGATTTTACTTCATACATAAGAGTTGACTCATCTTTTTTAGTACTTGCAGAAGCAATTCCCAAAACCTTTTTTTCTATAGCATTAGAACCATCAAACTTATATTCAAAAGTTCTACCAATTTCGAATAATTTGCATTCAGGATAATATTTTAAATTATTATTTATAGCATAAAGAAGAGTTGGAGCCATATATGCTCTTAGAGTATCATCTCCTTTAGATAAAGCATTTGTAACTTTTAAATTATCTTCTACTAAAATATTAAGTTCAGAATTTAAGTTTTTATTATACCAAACATAACTATGAATTTCACTTGCACCGAATTTTTCTGCAAGTAGCCTTTTTGCATCATATTCAAATATATGTATTTCATCTTGTCTTACTGGAACAGCCTTAAACAAGCTAGGACTTGGAATAATATTATCATATCCATAAATTCTTGCTACTTCCTCTACTAAATCTGCTTTTATTGAAATATCTTTTGTAGCCCTAAAAGTTGGAACAGAAACTTTTAAATTTTCTCCATTACACTCAACTTCAAATTTTAAATTTTTAAGTGTTTCTACAATTTGTTCTACCGTTAATTTTACTCCTATATATCTTTCAAAATAATCTTTATCAATATCTATAACTATTTTAGGATACTTTTTTAAATATACATCTGTAAATGCTGATGTTACTTTTACATTACCGTCTATTTGTTTTAATAGTTTTACAAATCTTGCCGTAGCTAGTTTTACAAACTCTGGATCTAACGTTTTTTCATATCTTGCAGATGCATCAGTTCTATGTGCAATTTTTATAGCAGTTTTTCTAATTAAAGCCGAATCAAATGTAGCAGACTCTAAAAATACTGAAGTAGTATCCTCTTTAATTTCGGTATTAAGCCCTCCCATAATTCCTGCTATAGCAGAAGGTGTAGAATTATTATTTATCATAAGTACACCACTTGGAAGTTTTCTTTTAACACCATCTAGAGTTGTAAATTCACATTCTTCTCTTAACCTTGAAACACTTATGCTATCAACAAATCTTTTATCAAATGCATGCATTGGTTGCCCTATTTCAAGCATTATATAATTGGTTAAATCTGCAAGTAAATTTATACTTCTAAGGCCTGTATAAAATAGTCTTGTTCTTATTTTATAAGGTGATATATGACAATTAATATTCTCTAGTGTAATACCAGAATATCTTAAACAATCATCCCCATTTTCAACTTTAATATTAAGTTTAGGCAAATTATTATAAATTTCTAAATCCTCTACATCTAGTGGTTTTAATTTTCTTTTTGTAATAGCAGCAAATTCTCTTGCTATTCCATAATGTCCCCAAAGATCAGGTCTATTAGTTAGTGATTTATTATCTACCTCAAACACTGTATCTTCAAGAGGAATTATATTTTTTATGTCCTCCCCTACATTAAGGCTATCGTCTAATATCATAACTCCTGAATGGTCGTCACTTATGCCAAGCTCTTTCTCAGAAAGACAAATTCCAAAACTCTCCATATTATCTAGTGTAGATTGCTTTACTTCCATTCCCTGTACTTTGGCTCCAGCACTTGCAAATGGAATTTTTGCTCCAACGTATATATTACTTGCTCCACATATACTAATAACTTTTTTAGTTCCAACATCTACCAATACTCTATGAAGTTTATCTGAGTTTTCTACCTCTTCTATTTTTTCTATTTTACCAACTACTACGCCATCTGTATCATGTCCATATTTTATAATTTGTTCAACTTCAGCTGTCGACATAGTAAAATTATAAATTAATTTATCTACATCAAGTCCATCTAAATCTACAAAATCTCTTATCCAATTAGTTGAAATAAACATTATTACTCCTCCTTAAACAATTATTTAATATTCATCTGTTTTAAAACTCTTAAATCTCCAGAATTTAAAAGACGTAAATCATCAATTTGAAATTTCATCATAGCAAGACGACTAAGTCCAAGTCCAAAAGCAAATCCTGAATACTTATCTTTATCTATTCCGCCCATTTCTAAAACTTTTGGATGTATCATACCACATGGGCAAAGTTCTATCCATCCACCATGTTTACAAACTTTACATCCTTCACCATCACAATATGGACATTTTACATCAAGTTCAAAACCAGGTTCAACAAATGGGAAAAATCCAGGTCTAAGTCTTACTTCTACTTCTTTTTTAAATATTTCTGATAATAATTCTTTCATAAAGAATATTAAATTAGAAATTGATATATCTTTATCAATTACCATTCCTTCCATTTGGAAGAATGTATTTTCATGACAAGCATCAAGTTCCTCATTTCTAAAGCATCTTCCAGGGAAAATTGCTTTTAGAGGCGCTCCATATTTTTTCATTATTTTATTTTGTGCAGCAGATGTTTGCGTTTTTAGTAATTGTCCATTTTCAAGCCAATAAGTATCTTGCATATCACGTGCTGGATGAAATTTTGGCACATTAACTGCCTCAAAATTATTATATTCTGTTTCTACTTCATTTCCATCTTCTACACTAAATCCCATTGATATAAAAATATCTTCAAGTTCCTTTTGGACTATTGTTATAGGATGAAGCGAACCTAACATATCCTCTGTTGGTAAAGTTAAGTCTATAATTTTAGAGTTATTAATTTTATCTTCATACTCTTTTTCTCTTAACTCTTTTTTCTTTACTTCTATCTTTTCTAACACATCAGATTTTAATAAATTAACCTTATTACCAAACTCTTTTTTTTCTTCTTGCGCAACATCTTTTAAGTTTTTTAATAACTCTACTACCTCACCTTTTTTCCCCATATATTTTAGACGAATTTTTTCTAATTGTTCAAGGTTTGATATTTCTTTAAAATCATTACTTATTTTTTCTTTTAATGCTTTTATTTTTTCTTCCATAATAAATACCTCCAAAAAAATCCACTTCATCCTATCATAAGGACGAAATGGATCAAATTCCGCGTTACCACCTTAACTTCATCTACAACTTAATTATAGACACTCTCATTTTAAGCTATAACAGGCTTACCTGCTTTTCCCTAATCGTTTCCTTTCAAGAAAAGACCTCCAAAGTGAAATTTCAACAAAAGCATATTTGTAAGCTTGCAGCCTATGACTTACATTCTCTATAATATGTAGTCCTTTGTTTACTTTGCTTTATCTACGGTTTTACTAAATTTTACATTGTAAGTATATCATAAGAAAACAATATTGTCAAACTATGATATTACTTTTAATTTATATATTTTATATTTACTCTTTTTCCTATTTCACACATAACTTCATATGGAATAGAATCAACATGACTTGAAATTTCATTTATATGGCACACATCTTTAATAACTTCAACCGTATCAAAAAGCTTTACGCTATCATCTACACTTACAAATAACATATCCATACAAATATTTCCTACAATTTTATATTTTTTATCATTAATATATACATCTCTTCCTTTATTTTTTCTTACTATCCCATCGGCATAGCCTATTGCAACTACTGCTATTTTTTCGTCTTTATTTGCAGTGTACGCCCCATCATATCCAAGGGTATCTCCTTTTCTTAAATTATTTACCTGTATTACTCTGCTGTAAACTTTAAATGTAGATTTTAAATTTAAATCATTATTATCTGAAAATCCATACATAATTATTCCTAGCCTACATCCATTTACATACTCTTTCTTTTTATACCTTACAATTGCACTGCTTGCTGGAATGTGAATTATTTTTATTTTAGATAAATCTATATCAGATGTAATATTTTCAAACATACTGAATTGTTCATTTGTTTTCTTACTTGAATTGCTATTATAAACATGAGAATAAATCCCTTCAATTTCTATATTGTTTTTGTTAAGTAAATCAAACACTCTGTTAAATTCTTTTTTACTAGAAACCCCAAGTCTATTCATACCAGTATTTACTTTTATATGTACTTTTAGCCCTTTAAGTTTTTCTATATTTAAAGAATTCAAATACTCCAAACTTGTAATTGAAAGAGTTATATTATATTTTTTAGCAACATATAAATATTTATTATAAACAATTCCTAAGCATAATATTGGAATATTTTTATATACTTTTCTTATTCTTACAGCCTCATCTAAAGTGGCAACAGCTAGATAATTTGCTCCACCTTTTATTATAGCACCAATAGTATTTATATCTCCATGTCCATAGCAATCTGCTTTAACTACTCCAAAGTAATATTTATAATTATTATATTTTTTTATAATTTCATAAACATTACTTTCTATATTGCCTAAATTAATTTCTACATAAGTATCTCTATACATTTTTTATCTCTCCTATAACAATATTATTATATACTTATATCGTTTTATATACAAGAAAAACGGATAATAAATTAATATTATCTGTTTTAACTTTTTACTGCTTATTATCCTCAAAATCTTTACCAGTATAATCAAGAATTAAGGACAAGAGTTGTAACTTTACTTTTTTCCTTTTTCATCATAAAAATAATGTGATACATTAAAAATTTGGTGTATTCTTACGTTTTCATAAACCTTCCTTGTTCCATCTCCCATTATAGCTTCAACAATGCTTTGGCTGCCTCTTCCAATCCATCTCAAGTCTTGCATAGTAAATAAACATATATATGCTTCCCAATTATATTATAAAAAATCACATCAAACACTAGTAGCAACAAAATACAAAACAGAATCTCCCACCACATATATAGTACCTCCAAAATAGTTATTTTGAATAATTATTTTAAGCTGATATAAAATATCAACATAATGTCGATTCTTGTCAACTATACCATTTTTGTAACTTTTTCAATTAGGGCACAAAAAAGAGCATAAGTGGACTAATCACCTATACTCTTTTAACCCTTTATAATCAATTTTGTTCTATTAGTTATAACAGATACATTATTGGCGCGAACAACGTAGATATTTACAACTTTTTTCACACTTTTAACACTTGAACAATGTAGGTGCTGTCATGAGTGATTACTCGATAGATATTGTTTCCAATGTAAAAGACTTCATTAACAGTGCTGGTATGCCAGGCAATCAGCTTGGGTTGACCATTAACGAACTCCAACTTGAAACACTTACATCTTTCTCCTACAACAGGAACAGTGTGGGCAAGAGCCATAAAAGTTTTGGCTGTATTTTTCGAATTGACATCATCAAACCATAAGGAATTAAAATACCCCTTCACACCCTTCAAGGTGTAATCGGTCTGCCAACCACGATCATTTGCAGAGATAACTTCATACTCTTTGCCAACAACCAGTTCAGTAGGTTCAGAACAACCATAGTAACTCAAAGTTCCACCATTGTAACATACAATCTTTGCCATATTTTTTCCTCCTTGCGTAATAACGCGTTCTTTGTTGTTGTTTGTTTCCTATAGATGAAACGGAGTAAAAACGATTCATCACTTATAATTGTACCATATTTTACATAATATTTCAAGTCGTTTAGATGCTATAACAAGTAATAAGAATCTATACACTACAATATTTTTAAAATTTATATGATTAAACAGATACAACGCCACTTTATTTTGTTCAGTTGCTTCCATTTCCATAAGTTTAGCCATTGCAAGTTTATAATGTATGAAAAATGCAACTTTAATCTTTAGAGTTTTTATTTTTCAATTGTTTTAAACTTTTTCTAGGAGTAGGTAAATCTTCTGGCATTGTTCCACCAGCCTATTTAATGGCTTTTCTAACTATTTTTCCAATTTTATTATGAGTATCACAAGCTTTCTTTTCAGTATCTATATTATCTTTTCTTAATTTTTGTTCAGTTTGAGAAATCCTAAATAAATTTGCAATAAGCTCATCACTGCCCATATTGTCTAGAATATCCTCTCTGTATCTTAACCCTTTTCTTTTTGCAATGTCATCAGCAGTTTCTCCATTATATAGGCCTTTATACCCATAGTTATGAAATTTATCAAAGTTTTTTACTCCAGCATTTTTGGCGGTTTGATTAAGTGAATAGTTTCCTTTTTTTGTTAAATTTCTTTGATAAAGTCTTTTTTCGTCTTCTGTTAATGAGCTATATTCTTTTTCGCTAATTTCCTGTTTTCTAGTTTGAACTGCAAAATATGTTTGCGCAAGAGCAACAATTTTTAATCTTGGATTTGCATTTTGAGCTATAAGATAACAAGCATATCTTGTTAATTTATAATCTTTTTGTTCTCTTTTAGCACCAGAACCTATCTCAACCATTTTGTTGTCAACAACAAAATGGTCAATAGCAGATAATTCAGAGTTTTGACAAGCTATCTTTGCTTTTTCAATTACTGCATCAAAGTATCTCCAATCTTTATAACTCAAAACTTTCATAATTTCTCTAGCATACCAAAATTCAATACCATTTTCATCAACATGTTTTATATCTTCAAATGATTTATTATTTTTTTCTATATCATTCAATACTATCATCTCCATTTCATAATATTTTATTATTTATATTTCAAAAGTTATTATAAAACAGTTGTTTGTAAAAGTCAATTATTTTTACATTTTTATACTATTTACAAATTTATATTTTTTTCAAATATTCTTCTAACTCTGATAATTTTATCTTTTTAGATAAGTTTGAAATATACA
>PPYE01433712.1_pt1 | contig 10537 bp, 5 predicted proteins | sample 1559881 | NCBI WGS metagenome assembly PPYE01 (sample SAMN08240022, study PRJNA423297) | Human gut metagenome, whole genome shotgun sequencing project.
TGCCGGAATCCTTCTTGGTAATCTTCATCTGGGTCTTGGCCAGATCCTCCGACAGCTCCTGAGCGAATTTGGATATCTCCACGATCTCATCGCCCACCCTGTTCTGGATCTCCACCTCCATTTTCTCTGTACAAGCACTCAGGAGTGACATGGCCTCCTGTTCCGCCCCTTTGACAAAGCGGTCAGCGGTGGCTTCTGTAGTGGTTTTGTCTTTCACATCATCTTTGGTGATCGTAAAATGATCGATATAACTTTGGAGCTGTTCTTCCACCGCGGCGTAGCCGGCGTTAACCTGAGGCAGCAGATCATTATAGAGACTGCCGGCCCGGGCTTTGACAGCTTCGATCTCCGTCTTTTTCGTCTCCCGCCCCTTTTTGATTTTTTCGATGGCCTCTTTTTGAACCTTCTCGAATTCCTCGGTCTCCATCTGCATGGCATCCATACGCATATGGATGGTATGTTCCGCTTCTTTCGCAATGGACAGGATTGAATTTACCGGGGAGATCAGCTCCAGCATACCCCGCTCTTCTGTCAGGAGTTTGGACAGCACCGCCTCGAAATCCGGCATCCCGCTCTTTTCCAGCAGCTCATAGTCGTTGTCCAGCTTTCCTTCCAGCGCGTCCCTGGCGGAGATAGGATACAGCCGGATGCCTCCGATCTTGGTCTGGGCATCCTGGTATTCCCGGGAATCCTCCCCGTACATCTCCGCCATCTTCGCCAGGACGCTGGCCTCGATTTTTTCCTTGATATGGGCCAAAAGCCGCGGGCGCTCCTTGGGGCGAATGTTGTCAATCTTGTTGACTACAAAAATGATGCGGCCCAGATCGCTGGTCATGACTTTCGTACGGACAAATTCCGCCTCGCTCTGGCTGAAGGGAGAGTCCGGTACCAGGACCATGATGATGGCATCCAAAGTCGGGATCACCTGCTCGGAAATGGCGGTCATGCGCTCATCGTCATTCAGGCCCGGTGTATCCACGATCTCGACACCGTTCTGGCAGAACGGGCAGGGATAGTACACAACGGACCGGTCAACCGTGGCTGCAATCTCTTCCGATTCCTTGGTGATCTTCGTGATATACTTTGAAAGATCGTCAACAGGGACTTCCTTGCTTGTCCCATCCTTGAAGATGATATCCGCTCTGGGAGCAGCATCCCATCGAATGTAATTCAGCGTAGCCGAGGTGGGAACAATATCGGAAGGGACAATGTCTCTTCCCAGCAGGGCATTGATGACTGTGCTCTTGCCACGGCGGAACTCGCCCATGACGCCTACGGAAAACACACGGTTTTTCATATGCTCCCTGCTGGTTTTCAGACTGTCGGCATATTCCTTCAGCCCCAGTTCGTCACACACGTCTCCCAGATCCGCCATACTTTCATTGACTTGGCTGAGCATCGCTTGATAGTTGAAATAAGTCTTTGATGTGCTTTCCATGGTCTCCCTCCCAAAACAATGTTTATATCTCTCAGCACGGAGTCCAGTCTTGCTTCCGCGCAGGGAATACCGTTTCTTGCATGGCGGCCTTCTGACAACCCAAGGCATATTTTTTATTTTAAAAAAACGCCCCCGGCATCCAGCAATACCGGGAGCGATCAGGAGTCCCACTCTTCAGGCAGGGCCCGGCAGGATGACTCCGGAAGGGCAGTTCCCCGAAGTGCTAGAACCATTTGGATGCGTTATAGCACCCAGTCGCCCAGGAGCAATCCGTCCGCCTATCTTTTTGCTTGTCTCACACCGATTCTTTCTATTTCTTTTGCAGCCTTCTAAAATCATGTATTATATTTAGTTATTATAATGTAACATATTGTTTCCGTCAAGTCACCCATTGGATAGACTAGGGACAAGAGGTGATGGAATGCCAATGCGGGAAAAAAAGGAGATCAACGTACAGGTGGGCCGTCAAATCCGGAAAGCCCGGGAAGACGCCGGCCTGACCCAGGAGCGATTTGCCGAATTGATCGGAATATCTCCTCAAAACGTCTCCTGTGTGGAGCGGGGTCTGGCCGGTGTATCACTGACAGTTCTGCGGAGGATGTGCGAGATCCTCCACGTGTCCAGCGATACCCTGCTGATGGGCGATCTGGGAAACAACGATGTGGACGTCATTGCAGAACGCCTGCGGCAGCTGCCTCCGGAGCAATTCCGGGTAGTGCAGGAAGTCATCAACCGTCTGCTGGAGCTAACCAACCTGTCACAGTAAAAGGAACCGGAATCGTGAGAATTGTATCACGATTCCGGTTCCTTTTGGTGTGCACACCTGCACACTTTTTCCTATTTCAGTAAGTTTGCAGCCCATGGTATAGCCGGGCAGGCAATCCCCCCATGGCGCAGCGGAGAAAACCAGGCAAACTCACGCCGGGTCAGTTTAGGCCAACCCCTCCTCGTTGAGACTGTGCAGCAGGGCGTCCGTCTCCTCCACGGTCAATCCATGGATCAAGCCGTACAGCACTGCCGCGTCCCGGCGTTTCCGAGCATACAAAGGGGGACGCCCGGCAATTTTCAGCAGCCGTTGCGTCTCCGACTCCGATAGTCTCAGCAGAAGGGACAGCCGAAGGAGAAAATTCCGGGTAGGTGTCCGGGTGCCGTTGAACATCTGGTATCCATAGCTGCGATCCAGGTTGCAGCGCAGGATCACGTCCTGTACCGTCATGCTGTGGTCACGCAGCACCGTGGCAAGATATTCCGTCAGGGACGGAGCAGCAAATGTATCTTTTTCCAGCATATCCGGCGCACTGCTTTTCCGAATACGATGCTCCAATTCCTGTGTGGATTCCATCCCCGACCACCTCACGTATGTGCGATTTTGGAATCATTATTGCAAAAGGCCATTGAAAAGTCAATACTGTGGGAACCCCCATGGTATCGGCTCTGCGAGGACGGCAAAGCAGCCCGGCGCCCTAAGCAGGGAGACACACTTTCCGGTTCGGTACGCCTCCTTTTCTGTCCACTTGTAGGCTTCATTGAATGCGCGCGCTCCGGGCTGCAACATTCAAAAGGGGTTCCCCGAAAACAGCTGTTTTCGGGGAACCCTTTTTAATTCCGGCCCGGCACAGGAACGCCAATCTTTCCACATGAAGCAAGGACTACCAGGGCTGTGAACCAAGCTTGGCCTGAATCTCCGCGGCCAGCTTTTGATGCCGCTCATAATTCAACTGCAAAGCGCTCCGCTGCATCCGCAGCTTTTCCAGGCTCTCTTCCACATGCTTGTGCTCATCGCTGTTTTGGATGTCTTCTCGGATCTGCCGCATCAAAACACTGCGCCAGGATGAAACATAGGCTTCCACCTGCCCGCCCCAAAAACGCAGCGCGCTTGTGAGGGCGCGATTTACTTGAGGCATGATATCCACCCGGGTCAAATCCTTCGACGAAGGGATCGGATCTTCTTTCCACGAAAATTGCGGGAAGGATACACAGTTCCGCCATTTCTTCAAACTGATCCGCAGGGGCTCCGGTACCAGGCCGGCAGTTTCCCGCATCGCGGCGACCGTCTTCTCCACCCTCTGCATTTCCGCCTCCACAAGGCCCTGCATGCTCCGACAGAGTCCCGCATACGTGTCAGCCGCGGTATCCGCCGCATGCCGGAGTACCACCAACAGATTGTGATGGCTGATGGTATGGGTTCTCAAACTGCCCAGCCCGGTGATGAATGGTTTCCGGCCGGCAGCCTCAAGTTCCCTGTTATGGATCATGGCTTCGGGATAGATGCCCTGTCTATTCAGGGACGCATCCATTGCCTGAAACAAATCCACCAACTGTTTATTTGCATGCTTTGCGTACTGGGCATAGGCCTGCAGCTTTCTCTCCATCCGGCAGGATTCCTCATCCAGGCTGCCGGCGGCCCCCTGATACCAAGTTTCCAAATGCCGGCCCACTTCCGCCGCCAGATCCATGGTTTTTACCGCCATATCCGCACTTTGCGCTGATGTCAAGTAGTCCAAAAGCGAGTTCTTGAAAGTGGGAAATCTGCTCTCCTCCAAGAGTTCCTCATCATCACGGATGAACCCTCGCATGGCCTGCAAAGAAGAAACCGCATAGATATCCGGATCCGACAAAATCCGGCGGGCTTTTTCCAGCAGATCCGCATCATCGCTGTAAGCGGCTTCCGCAGCAGACAAGGTGTTTTCACACAATCGCCTGCGAACCAGCTGGATCACCCGGTCCTGCTCTCTTCCGGGAGAGAATACATCAATACAGGTGATGACAAAAATAATATGATGAATGCCTCTTTGATGAATGAGCATTTGAATGGACGCCTGCTCAGACATGCTGAGCGGCTCCCGGGCGGAGGTCACAAAGATTGCCGCGTCCACCTCCCCCAGAACGCCCATGGTAACCTCTGTCATGTAATCGTTGTCGTTCAAGCCGGGCGTATCAATCAATTCAATATGGTTTTTGCAAAAAACAGAGGGATAGTGTACTACGATTTCCTGCACCGTTTTGGCCCGTTCCCCCCGTTGTACATCGTACTTGGTTCCAAAATCGATCAGTTCCTCCACAGACCGGTCTTCCGTACGGCCATCCCTGTAACGGATGGTAATCTGTTTCTTTTCCCCGTAAAGCACCCGGTTGATGGCCGCGGTCATCGGTAAAATATCGGTTGGAAGAACATCCGCGCCCAGAAGCGCATTGATAAGACTGGACTTTCCTCTTTTAAACTCTCCAATGACAGCAACCCGATAGACCTGCGAAATGATCTGATCGGAGGTTTTTCTGATCCGCTGACTGCAATCCATCCCCTGCGGATACTGTTTGGCGATATTCTCCAAAGCACATAGCTGCTCGTGTAAGAAGAATTCATTCATAGACGCTTCTCCCTGCGGCAAGTTTGCCCAGCGTTCTTTCGTATCACTGAATTTTGTTTATCATTGTACTAGAGTCTGCGACTTCATTCAAGTTTTTTCCAGCAGGGAAACATGAGAACAACGCCCCGCCCCACTCGATTCTCCGCAGCCCAACGGGGGAAGGAAAATCCCTAGGCGGGAATACCGGGAGCCTTCGTCTTCGTTTCACGCGGCAAGTGTATGGCAATCGAATTACTCCGGGGACGGAGCTCGGACGGGGCGATATAAATCTTCATCTTTCATCACTGAGCCGCGCAGAGTCGACAGCAGGTATTGCGGCCGCGTCACCTCTTCCCGTAATCCGTCATCTTTTCGGCTTCCGGTGGGAATCTTTTTGAGTATAGCATACTGCTCCGGGAAAATGGTGCGCAGACAGCGCACCCGGCGGGAACTTCCCTGCCGGTGCGCTGCGTTTTTCCCGAGGCGTGTGTCGTGAGTTTGGTGTTCCTCAAATCCGGAACTTCCCGCAAAAAAGGCGTCCCGAAAATGGTTGGTTTCGGGGTGTTCTTGTAAAGATGCTACAATGTGGATCTCTCACCCGCGAATACCACGCGCCGCAAAGATTCCGCGCCGCTCGTTCAGGCACCGATTCCGGTATCACGCAGCAAGGGAGCAGATCCCGTTTGGGATCTGCTCCCTTGACGTTTTTCCGTCATGCAAACCAATTTTATTCCGCGGCAGGCTCCACCCAACACTGGAAGGGGGCCACCGGCTTGCCATCATACACGGCTTCCTGGGCATTGTGGTTGATGACCATCCGTACCCGGTCTTCTCCAGTGCCCCGGCAGATCACTTCCACCCCGGCAGCGGAGTCCTCCAGCGGGAGGTTCTGCTGAACGGAAATTTCTTCCAGAATCTTGTCCAGAACCGACTCCTCCAGGCCGCAGCCCAGATCATACACCCATCCGTCTTTCTGGGCCTTTCGGGTGACGGCGGCAAATTCCTGATAAAACGCGTCATGGTACCGCAGCAGCACATCCGCTCCGTGAACCTCCAGCATATCCCGAAAAATCCCGCCTTGGCCCTGTACGCCGGCAAAATTTCCCTCTCCTGTCACGGGGAACTTCTGCCCCTCCTGCAGGCTCTCCGTCTCCGCCACGCAGACACCGGCAAAATCGGTAAAATCGATGGGAAGCTGCTTGCCCAGCACCAGGTTATTGTCAGGGTCCTTGACAAAATCCCGGTAGGTCAGAACCACCGTTCCACCCCGCTGCGCAAAATCCCGGAGCTTGCGCTGGAAGTCCGGCTTGGCAATGATCATCTGAGGCAGGATCACTACCTGATAGCCGGTAAGGTCACGGTCCGCAGGGATCACATCCACAGGGACATTGCGGTCATAGAAGAATTTATGGTATTTCTTCATCTCGGCTTCGCAGTCCAGCAGCTCACTCTGGCGTTGGATGCGAAATGCCGCCAGGGAGTCGTAGTCGTACACGATGGCCACTTGACTGGTGATGGGGGTCTCCAGCTCAGACGCATACTGCCGAATGTCCCGGAAGAAGCTCTGCACCTCATAGAATTTCCGGCGCTTGACATTGTCCGGATCTAGAACGCCGTAGCAGAACTGCTCGGCGCCTTTGGTGGCGCCCCGGTAACGGAAGAAGAACAGGGATTCGCAGCCCCGGGCCATAGCCTGGTACGCCCACATCTTCGCCTGGTTGGGCCGGGGGGAAAAGCCAGTGATATCGTGTCCCTGGGCGCCCATAATGGCCTCGGTGATCCAGAAATTCCGCTGTTTCAAGCCCCGGATGTAGTCCAGGCCGAAGGCGATCTCATTGGGCGGCAGCGGCTCAGGCTGGCCGCCCCATACGGGGTAGTTGTTGTAGGCGGCTACATCCAGATGCTTGGACACAGCGGAGTAATCCGCATGCTTGCCCAGTCCCCCGCCCGGGAAATCGTGGATCTCCACCACGCCGGGAATGATCTCCCGGAGCAGCCGGGCCTGAAAGGCGGCAAACTTCACAATGCTCTCACTGCGGAATCGCTCCCAGTCCAGCCGAAGAGCCGGGTTGTGGGTGGTGATGGTTCGGGCAGGCAGAGGGATCTCGCCAAAATCGTTGTACGTCTGGGACCAAAACACCGTGCCGTAGGCATCGTTGAGCGATCCGATGTTCCCGTGGAACTTCTCCTTCAAATAGGCCTGGAAGGCATCCCGGCACTGAGGGCACCAGCAGATGTCGCTGTCCTCATGGCCGAATTCGTTGTCGATCTGCCAGGCCACGATGGCCTTCTCGCCCTTGTAATGCTCTGCCATCGCCCGGATGATGCCCTCTGCGTACCGGTACAGCGTGGGACTATTGAAGCAGTACACATGCCGTCCGCCGAAGACCCGTTTGGTTCCATCCTCAAATTCCGAGAGGATGTCCGGGTGCTTTTTGGCAAGCCAGGCAGGAATGGTGGCCGTGGGGGTGCCCATGACAATGGACAGTCCCCGGACTTTGGCCCGCTCAATCACATGGTCGAAAAAGGAGAAGTCGTACTGCCCCTCTGCCGGCTCCATGAGGTGCCAGCCGAATTCCGCAATGCGGATGGCATTGCACCCCAGTTCACAGATATTGTCCAGATCCTCCTCCAGCAGGGAGGGATCCCATTGCTCGGGATAGTAGTCTACGCCAAGATACATTAGTTTTCCACCTTTTTCGCTTTCAGTTGCTGGGTTAACTCGTAGATTTTGTACTCAAGAGAAAAATGGTATTTTTTGTGCTAACTGCAATACCCAAAGCGCTTCCCCCTCTTTATTTTCTTACTATAATAACAAGAATATCATTCCGTTACAGGCCCGTCAACGCCATTACTAAAAGTTTTATTTCGTTACGTTCATTTTAGTAAATTATTAACTAAAACAATTACTCTTTTTTATGAAAAATGCAGAAGAGAACCTCTTCTGCATTTCCCACATATTTACTTTTTTTTGACGCTGCCCCGCTCTTCCAGGCGGCAGGAGATGATGATCTGTTTGGGATGGATTTTCTTCTGCCAGAGCAGCTCCATACAGATCGCCGCCGCATCTGCGTTTTCCAGGAGAAACACTTCCACCGAGGAGAGGGGCGGCTCCGAAAGCCGGGACAGGCTGGTGTTGTTGAAGGTAATGACCCCCACATCCTCAGGAACCCGGATATGAAATTCCCGCAAGGCCTTCAGCAGGCCCGGGGCTACCACATCGCTGGCGGCAAAAATGGCCTCCGGAATCTTCTTTCCGCTCTCCAGATACGCCTTTACCACTGCATAGCTGCTGGCAGAATTCATCTCACAGTCCAAAACCAGTTCCGGGTCATAGACCTCCCGCTCCAGCAGGGAGTTTTTGTAGTAATAGAATCTTGGATCCATGGATAGTTCTTTGGTTGCGCCGAAGGTATACACGCTCCCCAGATACGCCACCCGCTCATATCCGTTCTCCCGGAAGCAGTCCAGCACCTGCCGTACCGCCAGGCGATAATTGGGAACAATGCTGCAATACCGTTCCTCATCCGGAGATGAGTCCAGAAACACGATGTTGTCGGTATAACAGTGAAAATCCTGGATCTCGCCCAGAGTAAAGCGGCCTATGGCCACAATCCCATCCAGAGGCAGGTCATCGTTCTTGATAAAATGTCCTTGGTCATTGCGAAACAGCATCACAGTGCTCCAATGCCGTTCAAAGCATACCTCGTCCAGAACATTTTTCAGAATCATATAGTAGATGTCTTCGGAGAGCTGCTCCTTTTCAAACATCTGCGCAATCCCGATGCGTTTCTCCGCCCTGCCGGGCTGCTTTTGACCGTCAGCCCCTTCCGTGGATCTGGCTGCCTGATAACGCTGTTGAACTGTCTGATATGCCAGATCCTTGGCGGTCTGTACAACCCGCTTTCTCGTTTCCTCCGTTACGCTGAGGGAGGGATCCTGATTCAAAACCCTAGACACCGTCGCCGAAGATACTCCGGCGATACGGGCAATCTCTTTCAGTGTTGCCATGGTCATACTCCTATTCGCTCAGAAGGTAAAAAAATAACCATCAATTTTTATAATTTTACCGCATTCCCCAAAATGACACAAGTAAAATCTAAAGCAGCTCCGCACGGGTCTGCCATGCAAACTGCCGGCAACCGATTGAAATTGTTCCCCAAGTCCAGGATAAATTTAATTTTCCGCAGGTGCAGCATACCTTCGGGTGACTTCCCTGTGGCAATCTCACGATCGTCCTCATGAAGCAAAAGCTTTGCCAACTCCTGCTAACAGCCGTCACCTGCGGCGTGCAGGGATTCTCTCCAAGGTGCTTGAGTTCCTCTGATTTGAATTTCTTTCTCATGCCCACTCTGACCCTCCAGAACGGCGTGAACATTAAACCGTCTCCGCCATGTTGGCCACTACGGCGCTGGGTTCACCCGGCCGGCCTACACTCACACCACCCGGCAGAAGCAGGACGAGGCGGCTCAGACCATAGGCGACCTCATGGCGCAGGTGCGGTAAGGACAGCCAGAAACAAACAGCACAGCGCACCGGTTGGGAAGCCGAACTTCCCTGCCGGTGCGCTGCGTTTTTTTGCGCGGTGTGGGTCACGGTGTGGGTCTAGGCCTAGCTGCCCTCTCAAAACGAGAACTTCTTACATAGCAAAACGCCCCGAAAACAATCGTTTTCGGGGCGTTTCGTGGAGCTAGTGGGGTGACTCGAACACCTGACCTGCTGATTACGAATCAGCTGCTCTACCGACTGAGCTACACTAGCAAATCAATTTTTGAAAGAACGAAAAAGGTTGTCAGAAGTATCAAAATCCGCCGCTTACACACTCGAGCGAAAGTGATTTTAGCACACTTTCCCAGGAACGTCAACACCTTTTTCAGGAGTCTTTCCGAATATGCGCCACCGCCCGTATAATACAGTACGTATTTTTGAAGGAAGTCCTGCATTTTTTGTTTGACTCTTTTGTCGAAAATCTGGGAATGTTGGCGCGTCAAGCAGAAAATATGGCGATTTTATCTCGGATTTTTTTCTCTTCCCCACAAGAATTTTCGCTATGTTTTTCCTGGGTTTTCCAGTTTTCGTCTTTTGCAAGCTTTTTTTGATATTAACATAAAATAAAGTGCAACCTATTTCTACAAAAAGTTATTCACATTTTCCACACGCTTTTCCACATTCATTTTTCCCTTATATATCAGTTATTTTATTACTATTTTCCATTTAATGTAAAACCTGCAAACTGACTTTTTCACCATGTAATATTTTGATTTTAATTTACATAATTTTTTATCTGCATTTTAATTTCTCCCTTTTCTCAAAAATTATTTTGAAAATCCACATTTTTTGCAAATGAAACCCTGACGCCGTCAAAAAAGCAAGCTTAAACGCTTTACATGCAATCTCATCTGTTTTTCAAATATGCAAAAATGCAAGGGGAGCGGCGCTTAAAGCGCTGCTCCCCTTGTCCGTTTTCTCCTCACGCCCCCTGAGAGATGTCCCGGGTAGCGTAAGCATTGAGTTCCATCCCCGCTGTGTGCCCGGCCAGATACTCGTAATACCCCTGGGCACCGATCATGGCGCCGTTGTCCCCGCACAGCTTCAGCGGCGGCAGATACAGCCGGCACCCCTCCCGGCGGCAGGCTGCCTCCAGGTCGCCACGGATGATACTGTTGGCCGCTACGCCGCCGGGAGGGGTGCCGGCTGTATCTGCCGCCGCTGAAGCTGTGCGGGGACAACGGCGCCATGATCGGTGCCCAGG
>PPYE01682198.1_pt1 | contig 10537 bp, 10 predicted proteins | sample 1559881 | NCBI WGS metagenome assembly PPYE01 (sample SAMN08240022, study PRJNA423297) | Human gut metagenome, whole genome shotgun sequencing project.
AACTCCCTAATTGCAAAGGTAAAAAAACTTATCTGAATGAAAAATTATTGCTCTGTTATTTGGATTGCAAATGAAAAGGTTCGGGTGATAGGTACCCGTCATGGTGAAAAACTCTATGAGACGCTGGTGACCCGTGAGGAGATGGCGAAGGCGATCGATATGGGAGGCTATTACCGGATCCCTTGTGATAACCGGGACTTGAATTACGACAAGTTCTTTACCGAGGGTAATGAGAAGGTCTCTATTATCGAGGATTATCATAGTCACAATACCGCACGCTTAGACGTGGAGGGCATGAAGAAACTGCTGCTGCGCTTGCGTTTCATCCAGGAGGATCTGGGGCTGACTGAGCGGGCTAAGGCTAAAGAGATAAGAAGTGAATAATAAATTGATTAATAATCAGTAAATAACAGACGGAAAAGACGAAGAATCGTTTATTTGTATGGATTTAGCTTGTATCTTTATAATATGGTTTAAGGAGGATATAAGTTATGGGAAAAGACAAAGTTGCAAAGAGTAAGTTCTAAACTTCTGAAAAATGGCAAGCCATATTAGAAGAATGTTTCTCTTATCTTTCTAAGAACGAAAGAGATAAGTTGATTTATGGGGATGAATTCGTAAAAGTACCATCTAAAGAGCTAGAACGTTTGCGTATTGATGTTTATCCTTATTTGATGTAGACTTTTCAGGTTTGAATAAAAGTTTCGCATTATAATTATCGGTGTGTACAACGGGTTGATGATGTTTATTTTGATAATTCATTTCTAAAGTATAAATCATTCCGCTGAAGATGTATTCGAACACTATCAAATCGTACAGAAGAGTGCTTACATTATGGTAAGATAATCTGAACTGGAGAAGCAACCTCAGTTATTGCAACTTTTTACAGATAAGTTTATCCAACTTTACGACTACTATGATTAATTTCTTTCCGCTTAAAAGATAAGTGCGAACATCATGAAAATTTTAGTAACAGGCGCTCGAGGGTTTGTCGGTCGGAATCTTGTATCCCAATTGCGTAATATCCAATCGGGCAAGGTAAAGTGTTATGGTGACTTGACGGTGGATGCTGTCTATGAATATGATATAGACTCTACTATCGAGGAGTTAGAGGTTTATTGCCATGATTGTGATTTCGTTTTTAACTTGGCAGGGGTGAACCGCCCGCAAAAACAAGAGGAGTTTATGCTGGGTAACTTTGGCTTTGCCTCTACGCTGCTCGATACCTTGAAAAAACATCACAATAATTGTCCGGTGATGATCTCCAGTTCGATACAGGCAACTTTGGCGGGTCGTTTTGGTACTTCCGAATACGGAAAGAGCAAGAAGGCGGGAGAGGAACTGATGTTTAAATACGGCGATGAGACCGGTACCAAGGTGCTGGTGTATCGCTTTCCGAATCTTTTCGGGAAGTGGTGCCATCCGAACTACAACAGCGTGGTGGCTACTTTCTGCCATAATAGGGCACACGACCTACCTATTACGGTGAGCGATCCGGCGGTGGAACTGGAGTTACTTTACATTGATGACTTGGTAGAGGAGATGATATCCGCTTTGAAAGGTGAGGAGCATCGTTGCGAGTTTGATGGGGTGGATGCGGTGTTGAAGTCTGATGGCCGTTATTGTGTGGTCCCGATTACGCATAAAGTGACATTGGGTGAGATCGTCCGTTTGCTGGAGGAGTTCAAGAGCCAACCCGTTACCTTGGTGGTTCCGGAGATTCCGCAGGGTAGCTTTGCTAAGAAGCTGTATAGTACCTTCTTGAGTTATTTGCCTAAAGAGAAGGTTTCGTTTCCTCTAAAGATGAATGTTGATCAGCGTGGTAGTTTCACGGAGTTGCTTCGTTCGAGGAATTGCGGGCAGGTGAGTGTCAATATTTCCAAACCGGGCATCACGAAAGGACAGCATTGGCATCATTCCAAATGGGAGTTTTTCATAGTGGTTTCCGGCCATGGCTTGATACAAGAGCGTAAGATCGGTACAGACGAGGTGATTGAGTTTGAGGTGAGTGGAGAAAAAATAGAGGCGGTACACATGCTGCCGGGCTATACGCATAATATCATCAATCTCTCTGATACGGAGGACTTGGTAACGGTGATGTGGGCGAACGAGAGTTTTGATTCCCGTCGTCCGGATACCTATTTTGAAACTGTAAAATAAAAATAATCATGACGACATTTAAGAATAACGGCAAGCTCAAGTTGCTCATTATTGTAGGGACGCGTCCGGAGATTATCCGTCTGGCGGCGGTTATCAATAAATGTAGGAAATATTTTGATGTGGTTCTGGCTCATACGGGGCAGAACTATGATTACAACTTGAATGGGATTTTTTTCAAGGATCTGAAGCTGGCTGATCCCGAGGTCTATCTGGATGCCGTAGGCGATGACTTGGGTGCGACAATGGGTAATATTATTGATAAGAGTTACAAATTGATGGTGGAGATCAAGCCGGACGCTGTATTGGTGTTAGGAGATACCAACTCCTGTTTGAGCGTGATTGGTGCCAAACGTCTACATATCCCTATCTTTCACATGGAGGCTGGAAACCGCTGTTTCGATGAGTGCCTGCCGGAGGAGACCAACCGTCGCATCGTGGATATCATCAGTGACGTGAATATTTGCTATAGTGAGCACGCCCGCCGTTATTTGAATGCCAGTAGTGTGGCTCCGCAACGCACCTACGTGAGCGGTTCGCCTATGGCGGAAGTGTTGCATGAGAATCTTACTGAGATAGAAGCAAGTGATGTGCATGAACGATTGGGTTTGAAGAAGGGTAAGTACATCTTGCTAAGTGCCCACCGGGAGGAGAATATTGATATAGAGAAGAACTTTAACTCGCTCTTCATTGGTATTAATGCTTTGGCAGAGAAATATGATATGCCAATCTTGTACAGTTGTCATCCAAGAAGTCGAAATCGGTTGGAGAAGAGTGGCTTTAAGCTCGATCATCGTGTGATCCGCCAGGAACCGTTGGGGTTTCATGACTACAATTGCCTTCAGATGAATGCTTTCTGTGTTGTTTCAGATAGCGGAACGTTACCGGAAGAGAGCAGTTTCTTTACTAGCGTGGGGCATCCTTTCCCCGCTGTTTGTATCCGTACCTCTACAGAACGTCCGGAGGCATTGGACAAGGGTTGCTTTGTATTGGCGGGTATCAACACACAGGATCTGTTACAAGCCGTAGATCTGGCGGTTGAGATGAACTTGAATGGTGATCACGGTTTACCTGTACCTAACTATACCGATGAAATTGTATCCACCAAAGTGGTGAAACTGATCCAAAGCTATACCGGTGTGGTGAATAAGATGGTTTGGAGGAAAGAATAAATACGTATTCTGTTTTTATAAATACTATTAATGATGAATATCCTGTTTCTGACAATGGTGTCAGGTCTGAAAAATGTAGAGACGAGCGGTATTTATACGGACTTGATGCGGAAATTTCGAGACAAAGGGAATGAGGTATATATCATTTATCCTAGGGAACGTAGATTAGGTTTACCAACAGAGGTCAGCCATAAAGGTAAGGTACATTTATTGGGAGTTAAGACCTTGAATCTTACTAAAACGAATCTGATTGAAAAAGGGTTGGGGCAGGTGATGTTGGAGCGTCAATTCAAGTCGGCGTTAGGAAAACATTTTGGGAAGGTTAAGTTTGATGTTATTCTCTATTCCACTCCGCCCATTACTTTTACAAAAGTGATTCGGTATGTCAAAAGGCGGAATCCTAAGGCAATGAGTTATCTTTTATTGAAGGATATCTTTCCTCAAAATGCTGTGGATTTGGGGATGTTGACCAAGGATGGCTTGAAAGGATTCCTTTATCGGTCGTTTCGGGAAAAGGAAAAAGATTTATATCGGATCTCTGATTACATCGGTTGCATGAGCCCGGCGAATGTGAGGTATGTGATAGAGCATAATCCGGAGGTTGATCCAGCTATAGTGGAGATAGCCCCGAACTCATACGATGTACCTTCCGAGATTCCCGTTGAGTATAAGGACACCGCCCATATCCGTCAAAAATATGGATTGCCTGCAAATAAGCCAATATTTATCTATGGCGGCAATATGGGAAAACCGCAAGGAATACCTTTCCTCATAGAATGTATGGAAGCGGTGTGTGAGAGAGAGGATTGTCATTTCGCAATTGTGGGCAATGGCACGGAATATCCACGGCTAGAGACTTTTATGCTGGAGCGTAAGCCTAAATCTGTATCTCTTTTTAAGCATTTACCCAAGGAGGATTACGATCGGCTTGCCAAAGCTTGCGATATAGGATTGATTTTCTTGGATTATCGTTTTACCATTCCCAATTATCCCAGCCGATTATTGCCCTACTTGATGGAGCGTAAACCTATTATAGCGGTGACAGACCCTATTTGTGATATGGGTACATTGGCGGAGGAGAATGGATATGGTTTCTACTGCCCAAGTAACTCAATAGAGACATTCGTGAAATCCATAGATAAAATGTTGGTCTCGGATATACGACAAATGGGTGAAAATGGGTATCAGTTCTTTTTAGATAACTATACCACCGAACATACCTATGAGACGATCATGAAGCATATAGAATAATATTTATTCCATTTTTGTGAATCCGGAAGAAAATGTTTTTCTTTGTTTATGGGTGGCTCATACCCATAAATGAAAACAGGCGAATTAGACGTTTAAAATAGATATAAAAGTGCTTGAAAAGTTTGAGAAACTCATTGAAAAGATTGAGATCCTCTTGCCTGTTGGTGACGAGGAGACTATTGATGCTGCATTTCATGAATTGCTTGATGAAGTCGCATCATATACGAATAATGAGTATCGTACATTTAACGATTTTCAGCTGTTTTTTGTGACGAACCGTCTCTTAGCAAAAAACTTCATCAGAAAGAACGATAATTTGACTCTGATGATCAGAGCTGTGGAATGGAGGCTGGCCTACGAAGATATAATTTCGAATGCTGATTTGACGGAAGACGAAAGGCTTCAGTTACAGAAAGAGTATCTGCGGTTAAATACAATTATTTTGGACTATTTAAAAAAGGAGAAAGATCTTCAGAGTTATGTAGATGATTATGCCGATCGTTTGGAAGCGGATGGTGAAGACATGACGAAAGTTCATGAAATAGTCTATCCTCCTGTTGATGAAATCAATGTAAGATCTGAGAAATCAAAATGTCTTTTATGCAAATCAAGGACGGCTGATGCTGTAGGTTCGCACATGGTACCCCATTGCCTTATAGAAAAATTGTTTTCCTACGATGGCAAAAAAGGACGTGACCGAGAGGTTGTAGAGCGGTTTACTCTTGGAAAAGGGGAACGACAGTTATATCTTGGACGCAATATTACAGATGAAAAGAAAATCGTAAGTTTGATAAACCGTAATCTTCGTGATGATGAACAGGGTGAGACGAGCGTACATAATCCACTGACATTCGATCATTACTTTTGTAAGCATTGTGAAGAACGTCTGAGCGTGATAGAGAGAGAATACGCTAATGTCATGAGGGGTGTAAAGCAATATCATTATGCTGTGCCATATCTTTTCTGGATGTCTGTTACTTGGCGTATGTCAATATCAAAGATGGGAATTTCTCTTCCTGACAATCATGCTGAAAAATACCGTTCGATTCTCGATAAAACATTGGCTTTGACAATTGGAGAAATAAAAAGTAACAGTAATAAAATGGGGCATTGTGCTTATACTATTCAGAGGGTTAATCAAACCAAAGGGAAGCAGACGGGTATATTGGGTATCCCTGTACCGACAATTCCAGCACATTACATGATCGGTGATTTAATGGTGAACTTTTACCATTCCCTCGATAAAGCAAGAAAATGTCAGAAAGTACGAACGAATCCATTGCCTGTCAATGACGGAAAATCACTGGAACAGATTTCTGAAGCGACATTTATTGAATTCTGGCAGATGAAAAGAAAGATATTGGATGAAAACTTCAAGCGGGATTACGATTACAATCCAGAAGGAGAATTTTCCACTGGAATCTCTCAGTTCATAAGGTATGAAAATGTAGATGAGAAAAGGCTCGAAGAAACAGGTCAGATATATCAAAGTCGATTTGATATTCAAAACAAAGGTAAATACCGTCTCGTAATACCTGCCGCCATTGACAAAATGATGCGATATCGTGATGCTCATCCTGAAGCGACAATTGAAGAAACTTCAAAAGCCTTAGGGTATACAGAAGAAGAAATGGCTGCTATGATACGGAATTTTTCCATGATTTAGGTAAGTACTCAAAAAAGGGCTTATAATTAAACGAGCTACCTTCGAAGCGAATAAAATTTAGTAATTATGTATAGCCACGAAGATTTAGAACGGTTTTATTTTCAGTATCAGACGGAGTCATTGCTCTAAGAAGAGTTCGTCCAGTCATTTTGTAAAAGGAGTAAGGTACCCTATAACATCTTTCAAAAGGTTATGTCCTAAATAGAGTGTTTACATAATCAATAAATATGTATAAATCCTTTTTTAAGAGGGTGATTGATTTCATCCTCTCACTTCTTACGTTGGCTATCCTGTGGCCGATACTACTTGTCATAACCATTTGGCTGCATTTCGCTAATAAGGGGGCAGGGGCTTTCTTTTTACAGGAACGTCCGGGTAAGAATGGAAAGATATTCAAGGTTGTCAAGTTCAAGACCATGACGGATGAGCGGGATGCGGAAGGGAATCTGTTACCAGATGCCGACCGATTAACGAATGTAGGCAGGTTTGTTCGTTCTACTTCGATTGACGAGTTACCGCAGTTGATCAATGTAGTGAAAGGGGATATGGCTTTGATTGGTCCTCGGCCTCTTTTGTCGCAATATTTGCCTCTTTACTCAGAAGAGCAAGCGAGAAGGCATGAGGTTCGTCCGGGGATTACAGGTTGGGCACAATGCCATGGGCGCAATGCGATCAGCTGGACGGAGAAGTTTAAGCTGGATGTTTGGTATGTGGATCATTGCTCTTTCCTGACAGATTTAAAAGTGATAGGTATAACAATCAAAAAAGTCCTCGTACGTGATGGTATCTCTCAAGAGGGAAACGCAACGATGGAGGCTTTTAATGGACATAATTAGTTTGAGAGATGAAAGATATAGCAATTTATGGCGCAGGTGGTTTTGGACGTGAGGTCGCTTGCTTGATAGAAAGAATTAATAAAGCCAGAGAAACTCCTATATGGAATTTTATTGGTTTTTTTGATGATGGCATTCCTTCAACCAATGATTATCCACAAGGTCCAGTTTTGGGTGATATTAATGTCTTGAATACGTGGAAAACAAGTTTATCTATTACTGTTGCAATAGGCTCTCCAAAGACACTTAAATCGATTGTTGATAATATAGCTAATAAAAAGATTGACTATCCAAATCTTGTGGATCCTAGTGCTGTATTATATGAGATACCACAAATAGGTATAGGTAATATTATAACTGCTAATTGTGTATTTACTACTAACATAAAACTTGGATCTTATAATATTTTTAATATTGGGACAATTATACCACATGATGTTATAATAGGAGATTTTAATGTCTTTAATCCTTATGTAAATGTATCTGGTAATACATTTATAGGAAATAGAAATCTTTTTGGAGTAAAATGTACGATAATTCAAGGAAAGACTATTGGGGATAATAATAATATCGGTGCAGGGTCGGTTGTTTTGAATTCAATCGATTCTTGCAAATCGCTTTTAGGTAATCCAGCGATAAATTCAATATTAATTTTGAAAGAATATTTTCGAATTGTAAAAAAAGAAAAACAAGCAAAATGAAAAAGAAAGTACTTGATATCATTAATGAGATTCGTGCTGCAAAAGATCTGACCGCAGTTGAAAAATTAAATTCAGAAGACAATCTTCGTGACAATCTTGGTCTGAACTCTTTTGATTTAGCAGAGCTCACCGTAAAGATTGAGGATGAGTTTGACATTGATATCTTCGAGGATGGATTGGTGAACACGATTGGTGAAATCTACGAGAAGCTTGCTTGATTGCGAATGGAAAGATTTCTTTTGAACAGCGGCTTTGTGTATAGTTATGGGCAATTGCTTGCTTCGCTCAACGAAAGCGATAGCTATTTCCCTCTCTATAAACAACCGAATTTGTATCTCTTCTTTGTTAATCTCATCAAAGCATTGGCAAACAATGCACCATTGGTGTTGCTTGATGCGGACTTGAACGAGGCTGAGATTGAAGGGTTAAATGTAGCTGAAATAAATGCGCCAAAAGCGATTACTTCAGCTATGTTTAAGGATATGGGAGTTGTTGTAGATGCAGTGAAGCGTTCTACGTCAGAAATCACTATTTTCACTTCAGGAACGACAGGACAACCTAAGAAGGTGGCCCATAGCGTCCAAACGCTTACAAGAGCGGTTCGCTTGGGCGACAAATATACAAGTCAGGTGTGGGCGTATGCCTACAATCCAACACACATGGCGGGCTTGCAAGTGTTCTTTCAAGCCTTTATGAATCAGAATTTCTTGGTGAACGTGTTCAATAAAAGTCGTGCAGAGGTTTATGAACTGATTGAGAACGAATCTGTTACGCATGTATCTGCAACACCTACATTCTATCGTTTGCTATTGCCTTTCGAGAAAGCTTATCAGACCGTTTTGCGGGTGACGCTTGGTGGAGAGAAATCCGATAAGAAGCTTTACGACTCGATCGAAAAGATTTTCCCTAATGCGAAAATCAATAATGTGTATGCTTCTACAGAAGCGGGCACTTTGTTTGCGGCAAAGGGGGATTGCTTCCAGATTCCAGTGGCTATTTGCGATAAGTTCTTGATTCAAGAGGAGGAGTTGCTGATTCATAAGTCACTGTTAGGCCAGTCGGAGAGTTTCAAGTTTGATGGTGATTATTATCATTCGGGCGATTTGATTGAATGGGTGGATGAGACTACCGGCTTGTTCCGCTTCAAGAGTCGCAAGAACGAGCTCATCAATGTGGGGGGCTATAAGGTTAATCCGGGGGAAACTGAAAAGGCGATCCTTGAAATCGATGGGGTTCAGCAGGCTTTGGTTTATGGCAAGGCCAACTCAATCCTTGGCAATGTGCTTTGTGCGGAAGTTCAACTGGTGGAAGGTTCAACTTTGACTGAATTGGAAATTCGTACTCACTTGAAAGAGCAATTGCAGGACTTTAAGATTCCTCGTCGGATAAAATTTGTCGAATCATTCTCATTAACAAGAACAGGTAAAATCAAACGATCATGAATATACTGGTAACCGGTTGCTCACGGGGTGTGGGTTTGGAAATTTGTAAGGTATTTCTGGAGCAGTGCCATGTAGTGTATGGTGTAGCTCGTAGTCATACGGAAGAGTTTAAGGCTTTGGAAGCTGAATATGCTGGTAAGCTCTTTTTTAAAAGTGTTGATCTAAGTGACAGCGAAGGGGTGAGAAAGGCGATCTTTAAGGAGTTCGTTGGAAATAAAATCGTATTGCACGCTTATGTAAATAATGCCGCCATGGCATATGATGATATCGTGACCAATCTAAACTTAGATAGACTGAAGGCGATGTATGACGTGAATGTGTTTACACCAATGATGATGACAAAATACGCTATACGTAATATGCTTCTTCACCATACTCGTGGTGCAATTGTGCATATCTCAAGTATCAGTGCGCATACGGGATACAAGGGTCTTGCTATGTATGCTGCCTCGAAAGGTGCGCTTGAGGCTTTTTCAAAGGATACGGCTCGTGAATGGGGTGGCTTAGGCATTCGCTCGAATGTTGTAGTTCCGGGATTTATGGAGACCACCATGAGTTCAACGCTTACTGACGATCAAAAAGATAGAATTTACAAACGTACTTCGATGAAGGCAGCTACCAGCGTTCGTTCAGTAGCGGAAACAGTGGCTTTTTTGGTAAGTGAGAAAGCATGTAGCATCACTGGGCAGAATGTGCATGTAGATAATGGAACAATCTAATTAGATGGATACGGCTATGGCATATACACCAGAGAAAACAATTTACCTCTGCCTTGCTCATATGAGCGAGGAGGGGATTGAGCAGAAATATGTAAAGGAGGCGTTTGATACCAATTGGGTGGTGCCTTTAGGCCCGAACGTGAATGGTTTTGAGAAAGATTTGGAATTTTTCGTGGGAGAGAATAAACGGGTGGTAGCTCTTAGTGCTGGCACTGCTGCTGTACATCTGGCTTTATTAGCTTGCGGTGTGAAACCGGGTGATGAAGTATTGGTGCAGAGTTTTACTTTCTGTGCCTCTTCACATCCTATTACTTATTTAGGAGCTATGCCTGTGTTCGTGGATTCGGAGGCGGATACTTGGAATATGGATCCTGTGTTATTGGAAGAGGCTATTCAAGATCGTATCGAGAAGACGGGAAAAACACCGAAAGCGATTGTCACAGTGGCCTTATATGGGATGCCTTATAAGGTGGATGAGATTATGGTGGTCGCTGATCGGTATGGGATTCCGATCATAGAGGATGCGGCGGAGGGTTTTGGCTCTCGTTATGATGGACGTATGTTGGGTACGTTTGGAAAATATGGGGTGCTGTCGT
>PPYE01740874.1_pt1 | contig 10536 bp, 9 predicted proteins | sample 1559881 | NCBI WGS metagenome assembly PPYE01 (sample SAMN08240022, study PRJNA423297) | Human gut metagenome, whole genome shotgun sequencing project.
GTGGACAACACCAATGTCAAGGAGGAACTGCGCCTCAAGTACCGCTATCTGGACCTGCGCCGCAGCCCCATGCAGCAGGCTCTGATGGCCCGTCACCGCATCGTCAAGATCGCCCGTGACTACTTCGATAAGAACGGTTTTGTGGAGATCGAAACCCCGGTGCTCATCAAGTCCACCCCCGAAGGCGCCCGTGACTATCTGGTGCCCTCCCGTGTACACCCCGGCGAGTTCTATGCTCTGCCCCAGTCGCCCCAGCTCTACAAGCAGCTGCTGATGCTCTCGGGCTATGACCGCTATATGCAGGTTGCCCGCTGCTTCCGTGATGAGGACCTCCGGGCCGACCGTCAGCCGGAATTCACCCAGATCGACATCGAGATGTCCTTTGTGGACGAAGAAGATGTTATGACCATGAACGAAGGCTTCATCAAGAAGGTATTCCATGAGGTACTGGGTGTGGAGGTACAGACTCCCTTCCGCCGGATGCCTTACGATGAGGCAATGAGCCGTTACGGTGTGGACAAGCCGGATACCCGGTTTGGTCTGGAGCTGTGCGACCTCACCGATCTGCTGAAGAATACCGAATTCAAGGTATTTGCCGGCGCCACTGCCGAGGGTTACAGCGTCCACGGTATCAATGTCAAGGGCGCTGCCGCCACTCTGACCCGTAAGGAGATCGACAAGCTCACCGACTTTGTCAAGACCTACCGTGCCAAGGGTCTGGCCTTCACCCGGTTCACCGCTGACGGTGTATCCTCTTCCTTCGAGAAGTTCCTCACCGAGGACGAGGTCAAGGCCATCCATGAGCGTATGGGCGCCGAGGAAGGCGACGTGCTGCTCATCGTGGCAGACAAGAACAAGGTGGTATTCGACAGCCTGGGTGCTCTGCGCAACCATCTGGCTAAGATGCTGCACCTCTATGAGGAAGGCACCTTCGACTTCCTGTGGGTAACCGACTTCCCGCTGTTCGAATATGACGAGGAGGAAGGCCGCTGGGTAGCCATGCACCATCCCTTCACCTCGCCCAAGCTCAGCGATGTGGACAAGCTGCTGAGCGATCCCGGTCACACCTATGCCCGTGCCTATGATATTGTCCTCAATGGCGTAGAGCTGGGCGGCGGTTCCATCCGGATCAGCGACCCCGAGATCCAGCAGAAGATGTTCGAAGCCATCGGCCTTACCGATGAGCAGGCCCAGGAGCGGTTCGGCTTCCTGCTGAACGCCTTCAAGTACGGCGTACCGCCGCATGGTGGTATGGCTTACGGTCTGGACCGTCTGGTAATGCTCATGCTGGGCAAGGATTCCATCAAGGAAGTGATTGCCTTCCCGAAGGTACAGAACGCCAGCGACCTGATGACCGACTGCCCGTCGCCGGTGGATCAGAAGGATCTGGATGTACTGCATATCCGGGTTCAGGACGACAAGTAAAATTCGCTGAATGTACAGAATCCCCCTGCCATTTTTCTGGCAGGGGGATTCTTGTTGCAGTAAAAAGCTCCCTGGAAACAGTCCCAGTGAGCTTCCATATAAAAGTCAGTCCTGTCGTTCCGGAATCCGTCCGATGCGCGCCAGTTCTTCCTCGAGGTAGGGGCGGATCTGCCGGTCCTTGGCGAAGGCCAGGTATTCCTGGTACTTCTGCCGGTCCGGACGACCATTGCGCACCGCCTTGATGAGGATATTTTTCGGGGTGTGCTCCAGGGAGATGAACTCCATGATGTTCACATCATAGCCGCAGGCTTCCAGGAGCTGTCCGCGGATGCTGTCGGTGAGCAGCGCCGAGAACCGCTCCTTGATGATGCCATGCTTGAGCATCACCTTCATGCGGTCATTCTTGATCTTGGGAAACAGCTCATGCTGGCAGCAGGGAACAGTGAGCAGGATACGGCAGTCCCAGCCGATGGCCTGAACAATGGCGGCATCGGTTGCCACGTCGCAGGCGTGCAGAGTGACCACCATATCAATGGGCTCGCCGGATACATAGCTCTGGATGTCGCCGGTGAGGAAGGAGAGCCCGTCATAGCCCAGATCCCGGGCCACCTGTTCACAGAAGCGGATGACATCGTCCTTGAGGTCCAGACCGATGATCCTGACATTGAGCCCCAGCTGCCGCACCAGATAGTAATACAGTCCGAAGGTGAGATAGCTCTTGCCGCAGCCGAAGTCCACAATGTGGATGCGCCGGTCCTTGGGCAGGCTGTCCACGCAGCCGGCTACCAGCTCCAGATATTTGTTGATCTGCCGGAACTTGTCATAGTGGGCTTTGAGCACATGTCCGTCGGCATTCATCACGCCGAGATGGATCAGGAAATCACAGGGCTCCCCATCGGGAATGGCATAAGCCTTCTGCTTGTTGTGGGAGAGGTTCTGTTCTCCGGCCTTGGTAGGCGGCTGGGTCTTGATCTTCAGCCGGCTGAAACAGATCATGTGGTAGTCGTGTTCGGTGGTGTGCAGAATGCACTGGCAGAAGGTGTTCTCCAGCAGTCCGGCAACGGCCTCAGCTGCTTCAGGCGCCGAGAGGTTTTCATGCAGCACCTTCTTGTCATAGACATAGGTCAGCTGGAAGGTGAGCTCCCCGCCCTGCAGGAATGGACGGATCTGCACTTTTTTGTAGGGAGCAGTGCTGGTCTTTTTGAGCTGGGTCAGGGTGGCGAACACAAAACGCTCGTCAAAAAACGGCTGAAGCCGGGTGAGCATAAATCAATCTCCTCCTGTCAGATGGGACAAAAAACAGTGGTTGGAACAGCGGACAGAACCGCCGGAAAATCCAGTGTGCTGAGGGTATTATAGCATAAAATGAACCGTTTGTCCCATAACATGAAAATATTTTGGGGGAATCTGTTGACAAAAAATGCCCTTGATGCTATACTGTAAATATATTAGTAGTAATAATTATCATTATTGGAAAAGGGGTATTGAACTATGGAATTCAAGGGTAGCAAGACCGAAAAGAACCTGTGGGAAGCTTTCGCTGGTGAGAGCCAGGCTCGCAATAAGTACACCTACTTCGCATCCAAGGCAAGAGCTGAGGGCTTCAATCAGATCGCAGCCATCTTCGAAGAGACTGCCGGCAACGAGAAGGAGCATGCCAAGATCTGGTTCAAGCTGGCTACTGAGGAGAAGGGCATCGGCACCACTGCTGAGAACCTGAAGGCCGCTGCTGCTGGTGAGAACTACGAGTGGACCGACATGTATGCCAAGTTCGCTGCTGAGGCTAAGGAAGAGGGCTTCACCAAGATTGCTTTCCTGTTCGAGCAGGTTGGTCTGATCGAGAAGGAGCATGAGGCTCGTTACCTCAAGCTGCTGGCTAATGTAGAGAAGGGCGAAGTATTCGCCAAGAGCGAGAAGGTTGTATGGCAGTGCTCCAACTGCGGCTACATCCACGAGGGCGAGAAGGCTCCCGAGGTTTGCCCCGTATGTGCACATCCCAAGGCATTCTTCCAGATCCACGCAACCAACTATTAATCGATCTTTTTCCCATCGATTCAAAAAAGGACAGGCTTTCGGGCCTGTCCTTTTTCTATACAGAAATCCCGCCGGACTGAAGCTGATCCGGCAGAATGATTCGGCATCTGCCAGAGAGAGAGCGACCCGGTGATAGACCATCTCGGCGGAAGTGACCGCCGCCCTCCAGATCCGGCTGTCTGGCGCACACTGCCCGCAAAAATCCTCCCGGTCTGCGGGAAAGCATGGCGATGCGGAAATCAGAGAAGTGAGGCGAGTAACCGCCTGCCCTGTCCAAGGTGTTCGTTTTTACAAGCGTACCTGCCACATGCGGTTTTCCGCACTAAAAAATCCCCCGGCTGGAAAGCCGGGGGATTTTTATCAGGCATTTGCGGTGAGATGGGTCTTTTCCAGAGCCATCACAACCGGCGGGATCAGCACCAGCTGAATGATGATGCCGGGCAGAGCGGTGACAAATGCGGCAGTGAGGAATGCCTGCAGGGTATAGGCCTTGCCAGCCATACCCATAGCGGCAGTCATTGCCAGGCCATTGGCGGCACGACCAGCCAGCATGGCGATGATCAGGGCTGCATAGGTGCGCTTGCGGTTCATGCGGCAGCCGAGCGCCTTATAGGCCACACCGGATACCAGGCCATACACAGCCAGTTCCACGATCATGCAGACACCGATGGGGAAGAGCGGGGGCATTCCATTGATGAGAATGGAAAGGGAAACAGTGAGGGCTCCGGCAATGGCACCGTAGAAACCACCCACAGTCATACCGCAGATGAGGATGGGAATGTGCATGGGAAGAATGATGCTTCCCGCGTTGGGAATCATGTGGAAAGCCTGGGGCAGCACAACACCGATGGCGGTGAACAGCGCAGCCATCACCAGGTTTTTGACACGGATGTTCTGTGATGTCATAATGTTCCTCCTGTGAAGTTTCTGTGGTAAATTATACCGCATTTCCGCGTCAACTGTCAAATCCCGGCGATTGTCCCCAGCCCCGCCGGAGCATATAAAAAAGCCCGGAATTTTTCCGGGCTTTTTGGCTGTGGATCACAGCACTGGATCAATCGTAGTAAGGCATCATGTCATCGGGGATGGGGGTGTAGGTGGCGCCATCCAGGTCGGCCTTCAGCTCTTCCTTGGCCTTTTCAATGACATCCTTCTTGTCGGTGAACAGGTCATAGCCGGTGAGTGCCATGGCTTCGCCGGCACGGATCATGCCCTTGGTACCAACCGAAGTACCATAGCAGGAACAGGACTGCCAGGTGTGAGCCGATACGGGAATGGGAGCACAGGCTGTGGTGAACTGGGCAGTGGGGGTGATGTAGCTGACATCGCCCACATCGGTGCTGCCGCCGCTGCACTGGCTCTTGTCGCCGTAGAGAACCGGCTTCATGCGCATGCCATGCTCCAGTTCCGCCGGGCTGAATCCGTACTGCTTGCAGGCAGCCGCAATGGCCTCGGGAGCATAGGTGGCAACCATGTCGTCCATGAACTTCTTCTCCTCGTCGGTGAACTCGGTGGGAGTTACCTGGCAGAGGTTCTCATACATAATTTCGTTCATGGTGTAGTTGGGCATCATGTTGTGCATGACACTCTTGACCGAGTAGGTCATGGTGGTTTCGGTCATGTGGGCAGCGCCTTCCGCGCAGAGGATCAGGCGGCGGACAATATCCTGCATCTGATCCATCTTGGGAGCGCGTACCGAGTACCGTACCGCAGCGGTAGCGGGCACAATGTTGGGAGCCATACCGCCGTCGATGATGATATAGTGCATCCGGCCGCCGTCGATGATGTGTTCACGCAGGTAGTTGCAGCCCACGTTCATCAGTTCTACGGCATCCAGGGCGCTGCGGCCCAGCCACGGAGCGCCGCCGGCATGAGCGGGAATACCCTTGAAGTAAAATTCCATCAGTGTATAGGCATTGTTGCTGCCGCCGCTGACTGCGTCCTGGTTGCCCGGATGGTAGGTCAGGCAGCAATCCAGGTCGTTGAAGACGCCGGCTCTTGCCATATAGGACTTACCGGACAGGTTCTCCTCTGCCGGACAGGCATAGAAGCGCAGGGTACCGGGGAGATTTTCCTCCTTCATGGTATCCATCAGAGCGGCGAATGCCAGTACACCGGCTGTACCCAGCAGGTTATGACCGCAGGCGTGACCATAAGCACCCGGCTCCAGCGGGTCCTGAACAGTCAGGCCGGCCTTCTGGCTCAGGCCGGGCAGAGCATCGAACTCACCCAGAATACCGATGATCGGCTTGCCGCTGCCATACTCAGCGATGAAAGCAGTTTCAACCACATCCACCGGTGAAGTGATCTTAGCTCCCATATTCTTCAGATAATCCTGCTGCAGCTTGGTGGCGTTGAACTCACGGAAGCCGGCCTCCGGCTTTGCCCAGATGTCCAGAGCCATCTTTTCCAGAGCTTCTCTGTGCTTGGCAATATTTGCCTTGATATTCTGCTTGCCCATGATACTGATCTCCTTTCACTACTTGGTTTGATTGAATAACATTATATACCACCATGAATGTTCCTGCAATGGATATTTCATTTTTGGCACTGTAAATAGCCGAAATGTCTAATTTTATGCGGCTCCTTTTGGAGGAAATTGCGCTGACAGGGCACAGTTGTTCTTTAGCTGAACACAAATCCGGGCAAGGCGCTCAGGCCGGTTTTGATGGGAAAAAGGGGTGTTCTGTAAATTTTGTAAAAAATCACTGCATTTGCCGGTGGATTTCCAACCCAAACAAGCTAAATCTACAAAGGGAGCCGGAATTTCATCATGATGAATCGATAAAGTGAACAACAGAACGTTCGCACAATTTGAATAAACTGTAAATTTTATACAACAGTGAAATGTGCGGCGGTTCACCTTGCGAAAGGCGGCGGAAAATTTCAGTCTTGCAAAGCGAAGCAAAGTGTGTATAATAAAACATAAACCAGCCGCCGGTGCAAAAAGGCGGCAGCGGTCTATCCAAAAAGCAAAAGCCAGAAGGAGGTTTTCACTCATGCTTAGCGACCGATCTTTTGATTTCGTACGGAATAATGCCAATCGACAGCAGGGCCAGCAGTCCTGCCAGTTTGTGCTGCCTGAACAGCAGCCGCAGCGACAGCAGCGGACCGAACGAAATCAGAATAAGGCGCTGGCTTAAGCGAAAACGCCTTGCTGCAAGGGAATTGGCAGGGGCGGATAAAAGACGAGGGCCAGCGGGCTCAAGTCTTTGAAACGCCATGTGAATCCCAAGGCAGCTTTATAGCAAATCTATAAACTGTTGTGTAGGGACTGTGCGATGCAAAGCACAGTCCCATTTTTTGTTATTTGGAGGAAATTATCATGCTTACATCTTCGCTTCTTACCGAGCTGCTCTGCAGCCTTTCCATTATCGGCGGCCTGCTTCTGCTGGGAACCTTCCTGCGGGCCAAGGTCAAACTGTTCCAGAAACTCTTCCTGCCCGCATCGGTGATCGGCGGCTTCATCGGACTGCTGCTCGGGCCGATGGTCCTGGGTGATTATGCCATTCTCCGGGTGCCTGAGACCTACATCAACGACTGGTCGCTGCTGCCCGGCACCCTGATCGTTCCCATCTTCGCGGCGGTTCCCCTGGGAATGTTCATGAACCGTTCCCCCAAGGCCGAGAGCGGCAAAAAGACCGCTCCCAATGTGCTCAAGGCTTTCGCCCTGTTTGCGGCACTGAGCTTCATGCAGTCCGCCATCGGCTTCGGAACTAACCTGTTCTTCAGCAGCACCGGTGACTATGATCTCTACCGCACCTTCGGCTATGAGCTGAGCCAGGGCTTCTGCGGCGGTCACGGCACTGCCGGCGCTGTGGGCAAGATCTTCGAGGGCCTGGGCCTGGATTACTGGGCTACCGCTCAGGGCGTAGCGGTTACCACTGCCACCATCGGCATCATCGGCGGTATGCTGCTGGGCATCATCTTCATCAACATCGCCGCTGCCAAGGGTAAGACCGCTGTCCTCAAGAAGCCCGGCGATATTCCCGCTGAGATGTCCAGGGGCTATGTAGCCGACACCAGCCGTCACGCCTCCATGGGCCGTGAGACCTTCATGCCCTCCACCATCGAGACCATCTCCCTGCACCTTGCCATCATTCTCGGCGTCTGCGGCGCTGCCTATGGCCTGCTGGGCCTCCTCGCCAAGACCGGTATCTCTGCCTTCTCCAGCATGCCCGTGTGGATCTATGCCATGGTTATCATGTTCGGCGTCAACCACCTCATCATCAAGCTGGGCCTCGACTGGGCCATCGATACCAAGGTCAAGAGCCGGATCTCCGGTGCCATGTCCGACTTTGCCATCACTGCCGCCATTGCCAGCCTGCCCGTTGAGGCCGTTATGGAGTATGCTGTGCCCATCCTGGTAATGTGCGCTATCGGTTTTGTACTCACCTACATCTTCGTCTTCAAGCTGGGGGACATCGTCTACAAAGGCGACTATGCCTTTGAGCGTTCCATCATTGCCTGGGGCACTGCCACCGGCGTTATGATCACTGGTATGATGCTCCTGAAGATCTGCGATCCCGACTACGAGACCCCCGCTCTGGCCGACTTCTCCATGGGCTTCTCGCTGCTGTCCCTGTCCGGCCTGATCACCACTCCCCTGACCCTGGCAGTGATCGCCTCGGGCAGCACCATGGCGAACTTCCTGTTCTCGCTGGCTGTGACCGGTGTGTTCTGGGCCATCCTGGCAGTTGTGACTGTGGGCAGCCGGGTCAGCGCCCGTCGGACTGCGCCCGCAGCGGAAACCGCCACTCTGGCAGACTGAAGCAGCGCTTTTCCCCGGTGAAAAAGCGTGCTACAATAAATAAAGGTATCAATACAGCTCCTGTCCCGGATATGGGGCAGGGGAGAACCGATGGAAGGAGCCTGTATCATGGATAAAAAAGCAGTGTATGAGGTGATCGATTCCAAAGCGTCCGAGTTTGCGGCGCTGAGCGACGCCATCTGGGACTATGCGGAACTGGCCTTTACCGAGCATCAGTCGGCAGAGGCACTCTGCCGGCAGCTGGAAAAGGAGGGCTTTGCCGTCACCCGTGGGGTGGCTGGCATTGAAACCGCCTTCACCGCCCGCTATGGCAGCGGCAAGCCGGTGATCGGTATCCTGGGCGAGTTCGATGCCCTGTCCGGCCTGAGCCAGAAGGCGGGCTGCGCGGTTCGGGAGCCGCTCTGTCCCGGCGCCGCCGGTCACGGCTGTGGACACAATATGTTCGGCGTGGGTTCCATTGCCGCCGCCGTAGGCGTCAAGAAGTACCTGGAGGACACCGGACACAGCGGTACGGTGGTCTACTTCGGCACCCCCGGTGAAGAGGGCGGTTCGGGCAAGGCATTCATGGCCCGGGAGGGCGTCTTTGACGAGCTGGATGCCGCTGTGGCCTGGCACCCCTCGGATCTCAATGCCGTTATGACCGGCAGCAGCCTTGCCAATGTGCAGGTGGCCTACCACTTCAAGGGTGTGGCAGCCCATGCAGCGGCGGCGCCCCATCTGGGCCGGAGTGCCCTGGACGCCGTGGAGCTGATGAACATGGGCGTGCAGTTCCTGCGGGAGCATGTGATCCCGGAGGCACGCATCCACTATGCCATCACCAATACCGGCGGTTATTCCCCCAATGTGGTGCAGCCGGAGGCCGAGGTGCTCTATCTGATCCGGGCGCCCAAGAATGCCCAGGTGCAGGAGATCTATGCCCGGGTGAACAAGATCGCCCAGGGTGCGGCTATGATGACCGAAACCGACCTGACCATTGATTTCTACAAAGCCTGCTCCAACCTGATCCCCAATACGGTGATGGAGGAGCTGATCTACAAGAACCTGTGTGAAGCCGGCCTGCCGGAACACACCGACGCTGACCGGGAATTTGCCCGTCAGATCCGGGAGAGCATCGAGAACAAGAGCGACACCGTGGCAGCCCTGCTGGACAAGGCCACTGATCCCGCTGAAAAGGAGCTCTACCGGAAGCATCTGGGCGATCCGCTCAATGATTTCATCGTGCCCTATCACTCTTCGGAGCTGGCAATGGCTGGTTCCACCGATGTGGGCGATGTGAGCTGGGTTTGTCCCACTGCCCAGGTGAATACTGCCTGCTATGCTTCGAGTACTCCCGGACATTCCTGGCAGCTGGTAGCCCAGGGCAAGGCACCGGTGGCCCATGCCGCCATGCTTCAGGCCGGACGGGTCATGGCTGGAACTGCCATTGATCTGTTCGAGTCCCCGGAGCTGCTGGAAAAGGCCAAGGCAGAGCATGCGGCCCGGGTGGGAGACGGCTATGTCTGCCCCATTCCGGCAGGTGTAAAGCCCCGTCCCATGGGCGCCAAGAAGTAAGTTTTCCCCTTCATTTCCCTGCGTTCAGCGGGGAGAGTCCCCTGTTTTTCTTTTTCCTGTTGAGCAGAAAGCACGAGATGGCTGCGTTGCCGTTTCGTGCTTTTTGCGTTCGCCGTTGCCGGGAACGGAACTTTATGTTACAATACTATTATTATATAGGAACAGGAGTGTGCAGGTTTGGACGAAAGAGTCAAGCGCATCAATGAACTGGCACAGAAATCCCGGACTGTGGGTCTGACCGAGGAGGAAAAGGCCGAACAGCAGCGGCTGCGTCAGGAGTATGTCAAAGCCTTCCGGGCCGGACTGGACGGTATGCTGGACGGCGTATTCGTAGCGGGACAGAATGGGGAAGCCGTTCCCATCAAGGCCTATATGAAGGAGAAGTATGGAACCAAAGAATCCAAGTGAACCATCCTTTGCCCAGCGGGTGGAAGAGGCGCTTCTGCAGGTTCCGCCCGGACGGGTGGTGACCTATGGAGGACTGGCTCTGCTGGCGGGGCGTCCCCGGGCAGCCCGGGCGGTGGGAATGCTCATGGCCCGCAATCCCTATGGGGAACTATTGCCCTGTCATCGGGTGGTGTCCGCCTCGGGAGAACTGTCCAGCCGGTCCTTCCGGCAGGAACAGGCCCGGCGTCTGCGGGCAGAAGGAGTAGAAGTGGTGGATTTTCATGTGGATCTCAGCCGGTATGGCTGGGACGGACGGAGCCGATCATAAAGGGGGGGAGATCTGTGCGTACAAGCGGAGTGGTAATGCC
>PPYE01433713.1_pt1 | contig 10535 bp, 9 predicted proteins | sample 1559881 | NCBI WGS metagenome assembly PPYE01 (sample SAMN08240022, study PRJNA423297) | Human gut metagenome, whole genome shotgun sequencing project.
GAATAGAGTTTTCAACAGAAATCGCCATGAAAAAGGGGCTGCTACTCAACTTTCGTTTTGCAACAGCCCCTTTTGTGTTGTATTTTACAGGCGGTAGGCCCGGGTGGAGAGCATCCGGGTGGCGTTGAGCACCGCCAGCACCATCACGCCTACATCGGCAAACACCGCCCACCACATGTTGGCGATGCCCACCGCGCCCAGCAGCAGGAACAGAATCTTGATGCCCAGGGCAAAGACGATGTTCTGGTACACGATGCCCATGCACCGGCGGGCCACCCGCATGGCCAGGCCGATCTTGGCCGGATCGTCGTCCATGAGCACCACGTCGGCGGCCTCGATGGCAGCGTCGCTGCCCAGAGCACCCATGGCAATACCCACGTCCGCCCGCATGAGCACGGGGGCGTCGTTGATGCCGTCCCCCGCAAAGGCCAGGTTGCCCCGGCTCTTGTCCGCCAGCAGCGCCTCCACCCGGCGGACCTTGTCGTCGGGCAGCAGCTCGGCGTGGAAGTCGTCAATGCCCAGCTGGGCCGCCACCCCGGCGGCCACGGCCTGGCTGTCGCCGGTGAGCATGACGGTGCGCACCCCCTGGCGATGCAGGCTGTCCATGGCCTGGCGGGCGGTCTCCTTCACCTCGTCGGCGATGAGCACCGATCCCAGAAACGCCCCGTCGCAGGCCAGATACACCACCGTGCCCACCCCGTCATCGGGGATGAAGGCGATGCCCTCAGCCTGCATCAGCTTGGCGTTGCCGGCCAGCATCCGGCGGCCGTTCACCAGGGCGGACACGCCCTGCCCGGCAATCTCCCGGGCGTCTTCCGCCCGCAGGGAGCAGTCGGGGCAGGCTTCCCGCAGACTCTTGCTGATGGGATGGCTGGAATAGCTCTCCGCCGCGGCGGCCAGCTCCAGCACTTCCTTCTCGGTGTGGCCGGGGGCCGGGGTGACCCGGCTGACCCGGAACACGCCCTTGGTCAGGGTGCCGGTCTTGTCAAAGACCACCGTGCCGGTGTGGGCCAGGGCTTCCAGATAGTTGCCGCCCTTGACCAGAATGCCGCAGCGGGACGCCCCGCCGATGCCCCCGAAGAAGGTCAGGGGAATGCTGATGACCAGCGCGCAGGGGCAGGAGATGACCAGGAAGGTCAGCGCCCGCTTGACCCACATGGCCCAGCCGCCGCCCAGCACCAGAGGCGGCAGCACCGCCAGGGCCAGGGCCGCAAAGCAGACAGCGGGGGTGTAGTACCGGGCAAATTTGGTGATGAAGTTTTCGGCCTTGGCCTTTTTCAGGCTGGAATTCTCCACCAGGTCCAGGATGCGGGCCACGGTGGACTGGCCGTAGGCCTTGGTCACGGTGACGCGCAGCAGGCCGTCCCCGTTCACGCTGCCGCTGATGACCGCCTGCCCGGGACGGGCCGCCCGGGGGCGGCTCTCCCCGGTGAGGGCGGCGGTGTTCAGGGTGCTTTCCCCTTCCAGCACCGTGCCGTCCAGGGGAATCTTCTCCCCGGGGCGCACCACGATCACCGCACCCACCGGCACTTCCTCCGGGTCCACGGTGCGCAGACTGCCGTCGGCTTCCTCCAGATTGGCGCTGTCGGGGCGGATGTCCATCAGCCCCGCAATGCTGCGGCGGCTCTTGCCCACGGCGTAACTCTGGAACAGCTCACCCACCTGGTAGAATAGCATGACGGCCACGCCTTCGCCGTATTCGCCCAGGCACATGGCGCCCACCGTGGCCACCGCCATGAGAAAGTTTTCATCGAACACTTCCCCGTGGAAAATGCCCATCACGGCCTTGCGCAGCACGTCGTACCCGATGACAAAGTAGGGAATCAGGTAGCACAGCGCCTGCACGGGCCAGGGCAGGCCGGCAAAGACGCCGCACACAACGGCCGCCGCCGCATACAGCACCGCCGCCACAAGGATACGCCGCAGCGTCTTTTTCTGCTTTTTGGTCATGGAATGATTCCTCCCGCCGCGGACAATGTCACAGCTCGATCTCGAAGTCCGGCTCGATCTTTTTGGCCGCCTTCACCGCCTGCTTCAGGATGGCGTCAAACTGGCCGTCTTCCGCTTCCAGCAGCATCTTCTGGGTCATGAAGCTCACGCTGGCGTTCTGCACACCGGGCAGGGCCTTCACGGCGGTTTCGATCTTGGCGGCACAGTTGGCGCAATCCACTTCGATGTTGAATTTCTTCTGCATGATACATTCTCCTTTTATCTGAAAAATTACGGGTTACTCTTCCACGTGTTCCATGCCCAGGGCGATCATGCTGCGCACATGGTCGTCATCCAGGCTGTAAAACACCGTCTTGCCGTCCCGGCGGAACTTGACCAGCTTGCTGGCTTTCAGCACCCGCAGCTGGTGGCTCACCGCGCTCTGGGAAAGCCCCACCGCCTGGGCAATGTCGCCCACGCAGAGCTCGCTCTCAAACAGGGCGTACAGAATCTTGATGCGGGTGGTGTCCCCGAAAATCCGGAACAACTCCGCCAGATCGTACAGCACCTCGTCGTCGGGCAGCTCGGCGCACACCCGGGCCAGGGCCTCGGGGTCACCGGGACAGCCGGGGTCACACACCGGCAGGGCGTCGGCGGCGCGGGGGTCTTGGGAAATGGACATGGTCTGACATCCTTTCATATGAGCAATCGTTCATATGTATGTATCATATACCCTTGTCGGGCCCCTGTCAATAGGGAAACGGGGCAGTTGGCAACAAAAAAAGCCGTTCCCCCGCAGGGAAACGGCAAAAAGTGCCTGTATGACGGAAAAACTGGACGGATTTTCCACCAAAAACGGGCCTTTTGTGGAAAAATCAATCCTCGGCCCAGCCCCGGGCCCGCTCCACCGCCTTGTGCCAGCCGGCCCGCAGACGGGTGCGGTCGGGTTCGGACATCTCGGGTTCGTACAGCCGGTCCAGGGTCCACTGGCTGCGGATGTCGTCCAGGTCCCGCCACACCCCGGTGGCCAGCCCCGCCAGATAGGCCGCGCCCAGGGCGGTGGTTTCCCGGATCATGGGGCGGCGCAGGGTGCGGCCGATGATATCGGCCTGGAACTGCATGAGGAAGTTGTTGGCCGAAGCCCCGCCGTCCACCCGCAGTTCCCGCAAGGGCAGCCCGGCGTCCCGCTCCATGGCCTGAAGCACGTCGGCGGTCTGGTAGGCGATGGACTCCAGCGCCGCCCGGATGATGTGGTTGCGCCCGGCACCCCGGGTCAGCCCCACCATCACACCCCGGGCGTACATGTCCCAGTAGGGGGCGCCCAGCCCGGTGAAGGCGGGCACCAGGTACACCCCGGCGCTGTCCGGCACCTTTTTGGCAAAGTATTCGGTGTCCGATGCCTCGGTGATCAGGTGCAGCTCGTCCCGCAGCCACTGGACCACCGCCCCGCCCACAAACACACTGCCTTCCAGGGCGTACCGGATGCGGCCGTCCACCCCCGAAGCGATGGTGGTGATCAGGCCGTTGCGGCTGCGGAAGAGCTTGTCCCCGGTGTTCATCAGAAGGAAGCAGCCGGTGCCGTAGGTGTTTTTGGCCTCGCCTGCCTCAAAGCAGGTCTGGCCGAAGAGGGCGGCCTGCTGGTCCCCCGCAATGCCTGCGATGGGCACCTCCACCCCCTGGATGTTCACGGTGCCGTAGATCTCGCTGCAGGAGCGCACCTCGGGCAGCATGTTCATGGGAATGTCCAGCCGGTCGCAGATGGTCTTGTCCCAGCACAGGTGTTCGATGTCGAACAGCATGGTGCGGCTGGCGTTGGTGTAGTCGGTCACATGGGCGGCCCCGCCGGTGAGCTTCCAGATCAGCCAGGTGTCCACCGTGCCGAAGAGCAGGCGGCCTTCCTCCGCCTGCTGCCGGGCCCCGGGAACGTTGTCCAGAATCCACTTGATCTTGGTGGCGGAAAAATAGGCGTCGATGAGCAGCCCGGTGCGCTGTTGTACATAGTCGGTGAAGGCGGTGTCCCGTTTCAGTTCCTCGCACAGGGCGGCGGTGCGGCGGCACTGCCATACGATGGCGTTGTGCACCGGGCGGCCGGTCTCCTTGTCCCACACAATGGCGGTTTCCCGCTGGTTGGTGATGCCGATGCCCGCAATCTCCTGCACGTCCACCCCGCTTTTGGCCAGCACCTCCATGAGCACCCCGTACTGGCTGGAATAGATCTCCATGGGGTCGTGCTCCACCCAGCCCGGGTGGGGGTACTGCTGGGTGAACTCCTTCTGGGCCAGCTCCACAATGTTCTGGTCCTTGTCAAACAGGATGCAGCGGCTGCTGGTGGTGCCCTGGTCCAGGGCAATCACATACTTTTTCATGGTGGGTCCTCCCGTGGTGTTACATCTCCCAGACCGCAGGGCTGGAGGTGGAAACGGCCGCCGCTCCCGCACGGATGGCGGCCATGACTTCTTCCTTGTATTTGACCAGGCCCCCCGCAATGATGGGGGTGGCGGTCTTTTGGGCCAGTTCGGCAATGACCCGGGGCATGATGCCAGGCAGAATCTCGATGAAATCCGGCTTGCCCACGCTGAGCTGGGCGGGCAGGTTGTCCAAAGACAGGGAATCCAGGATAAAGGCCCGCTGCACCGTGAGCAGACCCAGCTGCCGGGCCCGGCGGATGAGGGGCGGCCGGGTGGAGATGACCCCGTCCGGCCGGCACAGGCTTTGCAGGGCGTCCACCGCCACTTCCCGGGCGGCCAGGCCCTCCACCAGGTCGATATGGACGATGGCCAGCTTGCCGCTGCGGCGGACTTTTTCCACCAGCACAGGCACGCTGACGATGGTGCCGAACAAGAGGAACACCACTTCACACTCGCTGTGCAGCGCCTGTTCCAGCCCGGCTTCGTCTTTCACGGCGGCGATCACCGGGCAGTCCAGCAGCCGCGCGCGCTTCTCTTCCAGGGTATCCATGCAAAACTCCCTTCCGTCCCCCAGGACGGCCAAATAAAAAAAGCGGGACGCACCTTCGTCCGTCCCACTCCCTACTCTGTGAACAAGCCCATTATGGCAGGTTTACCGGAAAAAGTAAAGCGGTTTGCACAAAAATAGCCATTGTGCTAAAAGCAATTGCTTCTTTTTGTAAGAAAATGACAATTTATTTTTTGAGTATTGACACAAAACTGTGCAAGGTGGTAGAGTGGGGGCAATGAAGGTGCGCGGAGAACGGAGCACAGGCGCAAAGACAGAAAGCGGTTCTGTCTTTGCGTTTTTTTATGTCTCCGCTGCATCTGAAACGGAACGGCAAATGGAAATTGACAGGAGGAATCAATCGTGAAACAAAAGAAAAATTGTGCCCGGATATGGCTCTGCGTGGCACTGGTTCTGTGTTTGATCAGCATGGTGGGATCTTCCCTGATCCAGACCGGAAATCACAGCATCCGCATCAAGAAAATGTACTGGGAAAGCCCGGCGGGGGCTTTGCTCAGCGCGGACTTGTGGATTCCGGCCAACGCTACGGCGGAAAACAAGGCTCCCGCGGTGGTCACGGTGGAAGGCTGGTATAACAACAAGGAGATGCAGGACGCTTACACTCTGGAACTGGCCCGCCGCGGGTATGTGGTGCTGACGCTGGACCTCCACGGTCACGGCAACTCCGAAGCATTGCCCCAGGACCGTCTGTATGACGGTGCTGTAGGTGTAGACGGTGCGGTACAGATGGTGGCCAGTTTGCCCTATGTGGATACGGCACGTATCGGCGTGACCGGCCATTCCAGCGGCGGTACGGCAGCCAACATGGCAGTGGCTCTGGACAACGAACGGGAAACCCCTCTCATCGCCTGTGTTCTGCAGCAGGCGGGCGACTGGCAGGATGATACCGGCGGGGACCACAGCGGTGATTACGGTACCCGCAGCGTGGGAATCATTGCCAGCGAATATGATGATTTCTATTTCGGTACGTATGACGATGCGGGCAATATGCTCACTACGCCCAAACAGTTCCTGGAGACCGAGGGTGCTCAGAAATTCCTGAATTTCAACGAGGATGTTTCCACTTTTGAAGGACCCGCGGAAGGCGGCAAGTATTATACCCGGGATTTTGACGGCAAAACGGCTCTGCGGGTCATCTATCGCCCCACCTGCATCCATCCTGCGGTGACTTTCTCCAGTGAGTGTGTGGGCTATGCCATTGATTTCTTTGAGCAGACTTTGGGGGCGCCCAATGCTTTGCCGGCGCAGGATCAGATCTGGCCGGTGAAGGTGGCATTCACAGCCCTTGGCCTGGTGGGCTTCTTCCTGTTCATGGTCGGCTTCGCCATCTGTCTGCTGGATACGGAGTATTTCTCGGCGCTGAAAGCGCAGGACAAGGTGCTGGCAGCTCCGGTAAAGGACGGCGCGGGCAAACTGTGGTTCTTCGGTTTGATGATCGTTTCCATGCTGTTCTCCGGATTCAGCTATATTTACTGTATGCGGCATGTGTACTCCAACACCACCAAATTCTTCCCCCAGACCGCTTCACTGACCATTGGCGTCTGGTCGCTGGCGTGCGGCGTGTTTGCCTTGATCCTGATGGTGGTATATTACTTTGCTTACGGCCGCAGCCATGGGTTCAGCGCTTCTGCGACCGGTCTGTGCCTGCCGCTGAAAAAGCTGTGGCGAACCATCGTGCTGGCGATACTGGTCATTGTGTGTTCTTATGGCATTGTGTTCTTTGCGGACTATTTCTTCCAGACGGATTTCCGTATCTGGGTGTTCGGCATCAAGGTGTTCGGTTCTGACAAGGTTCTGATTGCCCTGCGCTATCTGCCCTTCTTCCTGGCTTTCTATGTGATCAACTCCATTTCGGTCAACTGTTTTAACTACAATACAATTGGCGGCGAGGTGGGCAACACCCTGCTGGAAGCACTGGCCAACTCCTTCGCCTGCATGGTTATCGTGGCAGTTCAATACGGATATTTCTATGCGACCTCCCGCCAATTCTTCGGCTTGACCGAAGGGGAGCGCATTCTGCCCATCTGGCTGTTTACTGTTATTCCCATCCTTTTCGGTGCGGCGGTTATTTCCCGTATCCTGTATAAGAAGACCCGGAATCCCTACCTGGCAGGCTTTATCAACGCGATGTTCGTTACTTTGTTTACCTGTACCAATACCTTTACCACACTGAGCGCCGGGACTTTGATCGCTACCACTTTCTGAGAAGGTCGGAAAGATTTTTCTTGCAAGTTCCCAAAAGTATGGTATGATAAAGTAAAAGGATAACTGCTTGTGATCAGAGTAAAGCAGATACCGGCCAGAGGGCGCGGTGTTTGCTTTGCTCTTTTTTTGTAAGAAAACGGGAGGCAACATATGTATGACGTGATCATCATCGGCGGCGGCGTCATCGGCGCGGCCGTGGCCCGGCGCCTGGCCCGCTGCCCGCTGAAGGTGGCGGTGCTGGAAGCCCAGAACGATGTGGCCAACGGCACCACCAAGGCCAACAGCGCCATCGTCCACGCCGGCTACGACCCCGAGCCCGGCACCCTCATGGCCCGGCTGAACGTGGAGGGCAACCGGATGATGGGGCCTCTGTGCGAGGAGCTGGACGTACCCTTCCGGCGCACCGGGTCTCTTGTACTGGCCTTCGGGGCCGACCAGCAGCCCAGGCTGGAGGAACTCTACCGCCGGGGCACCGCCAACGGGGTGCCGGGGCTGCGGCTGCTTTCCGGAGCAGAGGCCCGGGAACTGGAACCAAACCTGTCCCAAGAGGTGACCGGGGCGCTGCTGGCGCCCAGCGCGGGCATCGTGGACCCCTGGGGTCTGGCCCTGGCATTGCTGGAAAACGCCGTCACCAACGGGGTGAAACTTTTCCGCCGCTGCCCGGTCACCGCCGTGAAGGCGGACGGTGAGAACTTCGTGCTCACCACCCCCCGGGGGGACTTTGCCGCCCGGTATGTGGTCAACGCGGCGGGGGTGGACGCCGACAAGGTCCGCTCCCTGCTGGAATCCCCCGACTATACGGTGCGCCCCAACCGGGGTGAATACTATCTGCTGGACAAGACCGAGGGCAACCAGGTGAGCCGGGTGATCTTCCAGTGCCCCGGCCCCGAGGGCAAGGGGGTGCTGGTGGCCCCCACCGTCCACGGCAACCTGCTGGTGGGCCCCAACGCCGAGGCGGTGGAGGACCGCCGGGACCTGGGCAACACCGCCGACGCCCTGGACTTTGTCCGCCGCCGGGCATTGCAGAGCGTGCCGGGGCTGAACCTGCGCCAGAACATCCGCAACTTCAGCGGCATCCGGGCCAACACCGACCGGGGAGACTTTGCCATCGAGACAAGCAAGGCCCACCCCCATTGGCTGGACCTGGCGGGCATCTGCTCTCCGGGCTTGAGCAGCGCCCCGGCCATCGCCAACTATGCGGCCCGGCTGCTGGCCGAACAGGGGCTGCACCTGGAAGAAAAGCCGGATTTCCGCCCCCGGCGGCAGGCGGTGCCCCGCTTTCGGGAGCTGAACGCCGAACAGCGGGCGGAATTGATTCAGAAAGACCCCCGGTTCGGCCGGGTGATCTGCCGGTGCGAGACGGTCACCGAAGGGGAGATCGTGGCGGCGCTGCACAGCCCGGTGCCGGCCTGCAGCATCAACGGCGTCAAGCGCCGGTGCAACGCGGGCATGGGGCGGTGCCAGGGGGGCTTCTGCGGGCCCCGGGTGCAGGAGATCATTGCCCGGGAGCTGGGCGTGCCCATGACCGATGTGCTCATGGACCAGGACGGCACCTGGGTGCTGGCCTGTGAGACCAAGACCGGAAAGGAGGAGGGGTGACCATGGCGAATCCCTATGAACTCATCGTCGTCGGCGGCGGCCCCGCCGGTCTGGCGGCGGCCTGTCAGGCCTGGGAGAAGGGCCTGCGCCGTATCCTGATCCTGGAGCGGGATTCCGAGCTGGGAGGCATCCTGAACCAGTGCATCCACAGCGGGTTCGGGCTCCAGCGCTTCCGGGAGGAGCTCACCGGCCCGGAATACGCCGGGCGTTTCATTGAGATGCTGGCCGACACCGGGGTGGAAACCAGCCTGGACACCATGGTGCTGCAGATCGTGCCCGGGGAAAAGGGCGCGCCCCACCAGGTGCACGCCGTCAGCGCCAGGGACGGGTACCGGGTGCTGGAAACCCGGGCCGTAGTGCTGGCCATGGGCTGCCGGGAACGCACCCGGGGGGCCATCTCCATCCCCGGCGAGCGGCCGTCCGGCATCTTCACCGCCGGCGCGGCCCAGCGGTATCTGAACATCGAAGGGTACATGGTGGGCCGCCGGGTGGTCATTCTGGGCTCCGGCGACATCGGCCTGATCATGGCCCGCCGCATGACCCTGGAAGGGGCCAAGGTGCTGGCCTGCGTGGAGCTCATGCCCTATTCCGGCGGGCTCATGCGCAACATTGTACAGTGCCTGGAAGACTTTGACATCCCGCTGTATCTCAGCCACACCATCACCGACATCAGGGGCCACAACCGGGTGGAACAGGTGACGGTGAGCAAGGTGGGGCCGGACCGCCGTCCCATCCCCGGCACCGAGATGGTCTTTGACTGCGACACCGTGCTGCTCAGCGTGGGGCTGATCCCCGAAAACGAGCTGACCCGGGCCGCCGGGGCCCGGATGGACCGGCGCACCAACGGCGCCATGGTGTACGAGAACATGGAGACCAGCATTCCCGGCATCTTTGCCTGCGGCAACGTGGTGCACGTGCATGACCTGGTGGATTACGTTTCCGCCGAGAGCGAGCGCGCCGGCGCCGCCGCGGCCGCCTATGTGCAGGGGCAGCGGGCGGAAGAAAACGCCCGCACCGTGGAACTGAAAAACGGGGACGGGGTCAGCTACACCGTGCCCCAGACCGTCCGGGCGGACGCCGCCGGCAGGACGGTGGAGGTGTTCTTCCGGGTGAACCGGGTCACCGGGCCCGCCGCCATCGCGGTGCGGGACGCGGACGGGAACTCCCTCACCGGGTTCCGCCGGGCCCACCTGGCCCCCGGCGAGATGGAACACATCCTGCTGCCGGGGGACCTGGTGCGCGGCGCCAGGGGACCCGTTACCATCGCCATTGAGGAGGACAAAGGGGGTGCAGCGCAATGAAAGAACTGGTGTGCATCGTCTGTCCCCGGGGCTGCCGCCTGCAGGTGGATGAGCAGAACGGCTACGCCGTCACCGGCAACAGCTGCCCCCGGGGGGCCGAGTACGGCAAAAACGAGCTGCAGCACCCCACCCGGGTGCTGACCACCACCGTGCGGGTGACCGGGGGCGTGCACTGCCGTCTGCCGGTCAAGACCAGCACGGCCATCCCCAAAGACCTGCTGTTTGACGCCATGAAGGTGGCCGACGCCGTCTGCGTGGCGGCGCCGGTGCAGCCCGGGCAGGTGATTGTGGAGAATCTGCTGGGCACCGGGGCGGACCTCATCGCCGGGCGGGGGATTGAGAAGGGGTGAGCTTGACCAAGATCTTCCCTGTGAAAGGGGAGGGGCCGCGCGGCGGTGGGGGTGATTGGCTGCCCGGCTGCCGGGTAGACGGCTGCCTGCCGCTTGGTCCTTCCTTTTGTGACCAAAAGGAAGCGAAAAGTCCCACCGTTTCGACGCGGTGGACGCCGACCAGGGCTGCGGCCCT
>PPYE01683218.1_pt1 | contig 10535 bp, 9 predicted proteins | sample 1559881 | NCBI WGS metagenome assembly PPYE01 (sample SAMN08240022, study PRJNA423297) | Human gut metagenome, whole genome shotgun sequencing project.
TATGTTGAGTGTTATCGTTTTTAAATTTTTGTAGTGACAGACAGTGTTTATTATAAATACCAATACAGTAAAACATACATGCAAGCCTACACTTCAAATCGATACTTTTTTTGCCTATAAATTTATGCTATGATTAAAGATAAGTGTATTTTGCAGCCATAAAATATACAGAATAAAGATGGAGGGAAGTTCATGTTTGACATTCAGCAGGAATTAAAGAAGCTTCCGGCAAAGCCTGGAGTTTATTTGATGCATAATAGCAAAGATGAGATCATTTACGTTGGAAAAGCGATCAAGTTATGTAATCGTGTGCGTCAGTATTTTCAAGACAGCCGGAATCTGTCTGTGAAGATTCAGCATATGGTAAAGAATGTTGCTTATTTTGAATATATCATCACGGATTCAGAACTGGAAGCTTTAGTGCTTGAGAACAATCTGATCAAAGAGCATCATCCAAAATATAATACAAAACTGAAAGATGACAAAGGCTATCCTTACATTAAAGTAACGGTCAATGAAGAATTTCCAAGAATCATGCTGGCAAGGAAGATGAAAGCAGATGGAGGAAAGTATTTCGGACCTTATACGAGTGCAGGAGCAGTAAATGATACGATCGAGCTGCTTCGCAAGATCTTTAAGATCCGTACCTGTAACCGAAGACTTCCAAAAGATACAGGGAAGGACAGGCCTTGTCTGTACTATCAGATCAAGCAGTGTGATGCACCATGCCAAGGATATATATCCAAGGAAGAATATGCAAAACAGATCGAAGAAACAATCAAGTTTCTAAATGGAAATTATAAACAGGTTGCAAAAATGCTTCAGGAGAAAATGCAAAAAGCATCGGATGAATTGGAATTTGAACAGGCAATGGAATACAGAGATTTGCTCAAGAGTATTGAGCGGATCATGGACCGTCAGAAGATCAATACGTATGCGTTTGAGGACCGTGACATTATTGCAATGGCACAGGATGATAAGGATGTTGTCGTATCTATTTTCTTTATCCGCCAAGGAAAGCTTCTTGGAAGAGAACATTTTCATATGGAAGCAGATGAGGAAAGTTCCAAGGAAGAAGTTTTAGGAGCTTTTGTCAAACAGTTTTACGCGGGGACGCCTTATCTTCCAGGGGAAATCTTTCTGGAACATGATATTTCAGAAAAGGAGATCATTGAAGAATGGTTGTCAAAGAAACGAGGAGCAAAAGTACATTTTAAGATACCAGTGCGTGGGCAAAAACACAAGATGGTAGAGATGGCAAAGGAAAATGCTCAGAATGTATTAAGAATGGATCGTGAGAAGATCAAACGGGAAGAAAGAAGGACGATCGGGGCAGTTCATGAGATTGAAGAATTGCTCGGGATGGAAGGTTTGAATCGAATGGAAGCATTTGATATTTCTAATATCAGTGGATTTCAGACCGTAGCATCCATGGTCGTATTTGAAAGAGGAAAAGCAAGAAGAAGAGATTATCGCAAGTTTCGTTTAAGAACCATTGAAGGTCCGGATGACTATGCCAGTATGGAAGAAGTTTTGACCAGAAGATTTCTTCATGGAAAGAAAGAGCTGGAAGAACTGAAAGAACAGGGAAAAGATGCTGCACTTGGCAGTTTTACAAAGTTTCCGGATATTCTGATGATGGATGGAGGAAAAGGACAGGTCAATGTTGCACTTCGTGTGCTGGATCATTTGGGACTTGATATTCCAGTATGTGGAATGGTCAAAGATGATGATCATAGAACGAGAGGCTTGTATTATAACAACGAGGAAATCATATTTGCGCCAAACAGCGAAGCATTTTTACTTGTGACAAGGATACAGGATGAAGCCCATCGTTTTGCGATCGAATATCACAGATCATTGCGTGCAAAAGGGCAAGTACATTCTGTTCTTGATGACATCAAAGGTGTTGGACCAAAGAGACGAAAAGAATTAATGAAGTATTTTAAAGATCTTGGACAGATCAAGACAGCAACAGTTACGGAACTTTTAAATGTTCCTGGCATGAATCAAAGTACTGCAGAGTCTATTTATGGGTTTTTTCACGATTCCAAGCAGTAAGGAAATATGTTAAAATAGAGAAAGAGACAGACAATCAAGGGTGCAGAAAGAGAGAAAGATTATGGATAAAGAGCATAGAGTATCAGTATATGATATGGTCAAGGAATTAAATTTAAAAGAAGTAACACCAGAGATCAATTCAAAAGAAGTTTACATTGAACAGGCAGAGATCAACCGTCCAGCATTACAGTTGGCAGGTTTTTTTGAAAATTTTGCACAGAATCGAGTTCAGATCATCGGAAAAGCAGAACACCTTTTTATTGAAGAGGTAGAAAAAGATGTTGAAAATGCGAAAAATATTTATAAAAGATTTATCGGAGCTGGAATTCCAGTTATTGTATTTTGCAGGAATCTGCATCCAAGTGAGATGATGATAAAAGTTGCCAAAGAGTATGGGGTACCGGTTTTGATATCTCAGGATACGACATCTGAATTTATGGCAGAAGTAATCCGCTGGCTGGGAACTGTATTGGCTCCAAGCATTACGATCCATGGAGTTTTAGTCGATGTATTTGGTGAAGGAATCCTGATCACAGGAGAGAGTGGGATCGGTAAGAGTGAAGCAGCTTTAGAGTTGATCCGAAGAGGACACCGTCTGGTATCTGATGACGTTGTAGAGATCAAGAGGGTCAGCAAGAAGTCATTGATCGGAACATCTCCGGAAGTTACAAGGTTCTTTATCGAACTGCGAGGAATCGGTATTATTGACGTTAAGAATCTGTATGGTGTTGAAAGCGTTAAGATGGAGCAGGAGATCAATCTGGTCATTCAGTTGGAAGACTGGAACAAAGATGCGGATTATGACCGCTTAGGATTAGAAGAGAAATACGTAGAATATCTTGGCAATAAAGTTGCAGCACATACACTGCCAATTCGTCCAGGGCGTAACTTGGCGATTATCGTAGAAGCAGCAGCGATCAATCACAGACAGAAGAAGATGGGATATAATGCAGCCGAAGAACTTTATAAACGTGTTACAGGTCAGATGGAGGATTAAATGATATGAAATATTTATATGGAATTGATATTGGTGGAACAACAGTAAAAATGGGTCTGTTTGGAGAAGATGGAACATTAAAAGAGAAATGGGAGATCAAGACAAGAACTGAGGATAAGGTAAAGGCAACAAATGATGCCAATGCAGCAGCCTTAGGAGAGATCTGGATGGGAGCAGCAGCAGATTATAACAGCGCGGTGATGATCACTCTTGGAACAGGAGTCGGAGGCGGTATCATCGTTGATGGCAAGATCATCGATGGAAGTCGTGGATATGGTGGAGAGATCGGTCATATGACTGTGGATCCTTTTGATGATCGTGTATGTAATTGTGGAAAGACAGGATGTCTGGAACTTTATGCATCTGCAACGGGAATTGTATATGAGACAAAGAAAGCATTAAAGGATTATAAAGAAGCGACTATACTAAGAGACCTTGATGAAGTAACTGCAAAAGACATTTTTGATGCTGCTAAAGAAGGAGATACATTTGCCAAAGAACGGGTAGATGATCTTGGACAGAAATTAGCACTTGCAGCAGGGAATATCGCATTGATGGTCGACCCAGAAGTGTTTGTTATCGGTGGAGGCGTATCAAGAGCTGGACAGATCCTTTTAGATGCGGTCAATGCACATTTTAAGAAGTATACATTTGGAAAAGCACAGGAGACAGGATTTGTACTTGCGACTCTTGGAAATGATGCTGGAATTTATGGTGCAGCTAGTCTGATGCTTTCATAAGATGAAGAGATTTGGAATCCTGTGATATACAGGATTCCATCTTGCATTAATATTAAGAATGGAGAAATTATGGATACAAAGATTGATCAGTTAAAACAGATCATACCAGAAAAATATATTTTAAGACAGGAACCGATGAAAAATCATACAACATTCCGTATTGGGGGACCCGCTGATATTTTTGTGGCACCAGAGAATATGGAAGAGATCAAAGCGGTCAGTCGTTTTGCAAAAGAAGAGGGAATTCCATTATTTGTTTTAGGAAATGGGAGTAATCTTTTGGTCGCAGATGATGGAATGGACGGAATTGTTCTTCAGATTTACAAAAACTACAGTGGAATCGAAGTCCGTGGTAATGAACTTATCGTCAAAGCAGGAACTTTATTAAGTTCTACATCCAGAGCAGCACTCAATGAAGAATTAACTGGATTTGAGTTTGCAGGTGGAATTCCTGGAACATTTGGCGGAGCTGTCGTTATGAATGCTGGTGCATACGGTGGTGAGATGGTGCAGGTACTAAAAGAAGTGACAGTTCTTACAAAAGAAGGAGAGATCAAAACTCTGAAAGCAGAAGAATTAGAGCTTGGTTACCGTACAAGTAACGTTTTAAAGAATGAATACGTTGTCTTAGAAGGTGTGATCGCACTTAAGAAAGGAAATAAAGAAGAAATCAAAGCAAAAATGGATGAGTACGCATTGGCGAGAAAAACAAAACAGCCATTAGAATATCCAAGTGCCGGAAGTACATTTAAACGTCCAGAAGGATATTTTGCCGGAAAATTGATTCAGGATGCAGGATTAAAGGGATATCAGGTGGGAGATGCACAGGTATCTGAAAAACACAGTGGTTTTGTGATCAACCGTGGAAATGCTACAGCATCCGATGTTATGCAGTTGATCAGTGACGTGAAAGATAAAGTAAAAGAACAGTTTGGAGTTACGATGGAGCCAGAAGTCAAACGTGTTGGAAGGTTCTAAAAAGGAGCAGTACAGATGAGATTTGTAATTGTAACAGGAATGTCAGGAGCAGGAAAAAGCAGTGCATTAAAGACATTAGAAGATGCTGGATATTTTTGTGTTGATAATCTTCCAGTGGCTTTACTTGATAAATTTGCAGACATGTTGTTAGATGAAACTGCCAAGATTGAAAATGTTGCTCTTGGGATTGATATCCGTAATGGAAGAGGAATTGGCGAGTTAGCACACAAATTAAAAGAAATCGAGGCAGCGGGGATCAAGTATGAGATTCTCTATCTGAATGCAAGTAATCGTATTTTATTAAAACGCTATAAAGAGACAAGAAGAAATCATCCTCTGTCAAGAGATGGAAGAGTTGAGGATGGAATTGCAAAAGAGCGGGAGATCATGAAATTTCTGCAAGATCAGGCAACGTATGTGATCGATACTAGCCAGCTTCTGACAAGGGAGTTAAAAGAAGAGATCGATCGTATTTTTGTAGACGGAGAAGAAGGGGAACGATTCCAGATTGCAGTTGTTTCTTTTGGATTTAAACATGGGATTCCTGCGGATGTAGATCTGGTATTTGATGTCAGATTTCTTCCAAATCCATACTATGATCTGAATTTGCGACCATTAACTGGAAATGACAAACCAATTCAGGATTTTGTGATGAAGCATGAAGAATCTGTGGAATTTCTTGATAAGTTAGATGATATGATGAGATTCTTGATCCCAAATTATATTAAAGAAGGCAAGTATAATCTTGTGATCGGAATCGGATGTACTGGAGGAAAGCATCGATCTGTTACGATCACGAATAAATTGGCAGAGAGATTAAAACAACTGCCATATTCTGTCAAAGTAGAGCATAGAGATATTATGAGGTAGGCAATGTCATTTTCAAGTAATATTAAAGAGGAATTATCAAGAAATGAAACCGGTGCCAGACACTGTAAGATTGCGGAGATCGCAGGATTCTTACGTTTTGGAGGGAATATCAGTCTGGAGCCAGAACATTATGAGATTCAGATCCAGACGGAGACGGTATCTGCCGCGAAACGTTTTTATACACTTATCAAAGATGTGTTTGATATTCATGCGAAGATTGATGTTGGACGAAACGAATTTTTAAAAAGAAGTCGAAATTATACGATAAGTGTTGACAAGCATAAGGATTGTGTTTTAATATTGAAAGCAGTGAAACTTTTAGATTCCAAAGAATTTGGACTTGTTTTACAGAACACATGTTGTAAGCGGGCATATATTCGAGGGGCTTTTCAGGCAGCTGGTTCCATGAGTGATCCAGAGAAGAATTATCATTTTGAAGTTGTATCTACTAATGTACAGACAGCAGAACAATTAAAAGAGGTCTTGAATTTTTTTGATTTAGATGCTAAAATTGTCTTGCGTAAAAAGTACTACGTGGTATACATGAAAGAAGGATCAAAGATTGTAGATGTGTTGAATATTATGGAAGCACACGTCGCATTGATGGAGCTGGAGAATGTAAGAATCCTGAAAGATATGCGTAATAAAGTAAACCGTCGTGTCAATTGCGAGACAGCGAATATTAATAAGACGGTTTCAGCCGCAGTCAAGCAGGTGGAAGACATTGAATATATTGATAAGCACAAAGGCCTCCGTTTTTTAGATCAAGGGTTGCAGGATATTGCAAGATTACGTCTGGAACACCCGGAAGCTACACTGAAAGAACTTGGAGATATGCTAGAACCGCCAGTAGGCAAGTCTGGTGTGAACCACCGGTTAAAGAAGATCGGCCGAATTGCGGAAGAGATAAGATTGGGAGGACAGGAATGATTTCAAAGAACGTCAAAGTGGAAGTAGCCTTAAGAGAAGAAGACAGACCAATAGCTTTTCTTGTACAGATGGCGAGCCAGTTTGAGAGCAAGATTTTATTCGAGACAGGGAATAAGCAAGTCAATGTAAAGAGTATGATGGGAATGATGAGTCTTGGATTAGACTTAGATCGTTTAGAGGATTTAACAGTCGTAGCTGACGGTGTCGATGAAGAAGAAGCAATCAGCAAGATTGAATATTATCTTACAAAAGGAGCATAGATACACATATCTGTGCTTTCATATATGCCGAAATAGCTCAGTTGGTAGAGCACTTCACTCGTAATGAAGGGGTCGCCGGTTCAAGTCCGGTTTTCGGCTTACATAACAAAGGATCAGGCAAATGCCTGATCCTTTGTTTGATTTGTATTAACCACCAAAATAAGAAAAATGCATATAATCTCTGCGGGATCCCCACAATCCACGATGAAAACCATATTTCTCGAGGATTTTAACCAATTTACAGTTCAAAGGAATTGAATAACGATTCTTCTTAGGTTTCCAGAAAGAACCAGCCAATACCTTTTTACCCTGAATCATATAGTTTTCATTGGAGTTAATATCAAAAGCTAATCCCTCACAATGTTCAGAACTGGAATTCTTACCACGCCAGCTGTAGCACCCGATCTCATGGATAGGGAAACGTTCTTTGCTCTTGTAGATTTCCTTAAACATTTCTTTGATAGAAGGTGCAAGCCCTTTGTTTACAGTGATACGGAATTTTCTTGTATATTTTTTCTTACCTTTCTTATCCCATGCTTTTACTGTGATCGTTTTCATATGTTTCTTTGCCTGCTTAGCACTCTTATAGTCAGCATAATAAGACTTCCCAAAAGCACGGCGGCAGCGACTTTCATAAGATTCGTCTGTATAAGAATAGTAATCACAGTATTTTAGATAAGGTGTCATTGGACCATACAGTTTATCGCCATTAAAGTTCTTATATGCCTGAATTTTGTAGTAATAAGCAGTACCGTTTGTTAATTTCGTATGAGTATAAGATAAGTTGTTTCGACTTGTGAAAGTCTTTAATTTTGTGTAATTTCCATCTTCCTTTTTGGAATAATATACGATATACCCATCAGCCTCATCATTTTTTGCCCATGTGATCGTATTGATCTTTTTTTTCTTGGAAGAAGCACTTTTTACTTTCGTACCATTGATCGTAACCTGACAAGAAATATAATTAGAAAAATCCCCATAAAATGTTTCATCAATATATGTAGTGTATGGACGGATCTTGTAATAATATATTTTCCCTAGTTCAAGATTTTTTTGCGTATATGTTTGGAAAGATTCGTCATCATCATCGTACCACCAAGAACTTCTACTTTCATTAGATACAGTTTGGACTAACTCATAATTTCCATCAGGAGAAACACTTCGATAAATTTGATAACCATCACAATCATCGGATGCTTTCCATTTAACAGTAATACTATGTGAATTTCCAGTGTTGGCTTCCAAAGAAGAAGGAGCTGGTAAAGGATTAATAATACATTTGCCTGCATAAGTGGTTGCAGTTTTATATCCCTCATTATCTTCATAAGAAGCTTCTAATTTATAATAATAAGGAACACCTTTTGCAACATAGGTGTTTGTATAGGAATTGCCAGATACGGTATTTTCATAGCGATAAGAACCGTTTGGGGAAGTCGCTGAATAAATATCTACCTCAGAATAAGAAACTCCATCAGGTGCCTTCCATTGTATGGTTATATCATTACCATTTAATCCATAATAAGTAATAATTGGTGCAGCATTTTGATTTTCATTGGCAGAAACCTTCTTACCAAAGACAAAAAAACAGTTAAACATTAAAATAAATACCCAAAATATGTATAGATTCCTAAAAATTTGTTTTTTCAATTTATATTCCCCTTTCTTCATATATATTCTATACGGTCTCATTATAACATAAAAAAACCACAGTAATGCAAAAATCAATGAAAAATGCATACTGTGGTTTTTAATATTCTATTTTAGCTTACAAGTGTCGATACAGTAAATAGTATCTACTGATCCAGGAAACTAAATCTCAAATAAATCACTATAAGCTTTCAGTGCTCCTTCAGTTTCATGTGCAAGTACACGTTTTGCAAGTACTTTACCAAGCTGAACACCTTCCTGGTCAAAGCTGTTTACATTCCAGATGAATCCCTGGAACATGATCTTGTTCTCGAAATGAGCTAACAGGGATCCAAGTGATTCAGGTGTTAACTGATCTCCGATGATGATACTTGATGGACGTCCACCTTCGAATTTCTTGTTGTTGTTTTCATCATCTTTACCACATGCGAAAGCAACGATCTGAGCTGCAACGTTAGCACATAACTTCTTCTGGCTTGTGCTTCCTTCGATCACAACATCTGTAGCAAGCTGGCTGTCTTTGAATCCAACGAACTGTAAAGGAACGATGTCAGTTCCCTGATGTAATAACTGATAGAAAGAATGCTGTCCATTTGTACCAGGTTCTCCAAAGATGATAGGTCCTGTTACATAATCTACAGGTTCACCAAAACGGTTTACAGATTTACCATTAGATTCCATGTCACACTGCTGTAAATGTGCTGGGAAACGGCTTAATGCCTGAGAATATGGTAAAACAGCTGTTTCAGGATATCCCTGTACATTTCTTTCATAAACACCGATCAGGGCATCTAATAAGTCAGGGTTTGCTTTGATGTCTTTGTTAGTAGCAAGCTTGTCTTCTTCAGCCATACCATCAAGGATTCTTGCAAAGACGTCTGGTCCAAATGCAAGTGAAAGGATCACTCCACCTACAGAAGATACAGAAGAATAACGTCCACCGATAAAGTCATCCATGAAGAATGCAGCAAGATAATCATCACTCTTAGCTAAAGGAGAAGTCTCACTTGTTGCAGTTAACATATGTTTAGAAGGATTTAATCCAGCTTTTACTAAAGCATCTTTAACGAAAGCTTCATTTGTTAATGTCTCTAATGTTGTTCCAGATTTAGATACAACGATAAATAAAGAACGGGAAACATCGATAGAATTTAAAACAGCAGCTGCATCATCAGGGTCTACGTTACTGATGAATTTTGCTTCCATTTTAGCGCATCCGTTTGTCTTAGCCCAGTTTTCAAGAGCGATATATAAAGCACGAGGTCCTAGATCACTACCACCGATACCGATCTGAACAACTGTAGTGAATGTTTCACCAGCTTCATTTGTGATCTCACCAGCATGTACTTTGTTTGCAAAGTCAGCTGCTTTTTTCTGCTGTTCAACGTAGAAATCACGTTTGTTGACACCATCAACGATAACGTCTTTTCCAAGCTGTCTGCGGGCTAAATGATGAAGAACAAGTCTCTGTTCTCCTGTGTTGATGATCGCTCCGTTGTATAATTCTTCGAATTTGTCAACTAACTGATGTTCATCAGCTAATTCAGCTAATACATCAAGAACTTCATCATCTACCTGTTTTGCAGCGTAGTTAAAGCTTAAACCAGAAGCCATAGGTGCAGAATATTCAGCGACACGTTTCGCACCGTTTTCACCTGCCATAGCTTCTTTGATGTCTACATGATCTTTAAGATCTTTGAGTTTAGCATAAGATGTTAAAGTATCAAGATTGTTCCATGTTACCATAAATAAATCCTCCTTAAGTCCATATAAATATAAAATGAAAGATATAAGGAAATGCAGATACAAATGGGTATCTGCACGCACTAATATCATAGAATAATTATACAAAAAAAACGCTGTAAATGCAATCTGAAATGGGACTAAGTATTAACTCATTTTATGAATTTTTGCTAACAGTAATGATGAGACCAACTGGACGTTTTATGGTTCCATTACCAAGATAGCTGTCAGAAGAAATATCATGAGACAGATCAGTTTCCCAAAGCTGATAGTCATAAGTACGATTCAAAACATAGATATTTAAATCAG